>Ga0209056_10000597_pt1 | contig 39870 bp, 34 predicted proteins | sample GraSoiAngelo_114_FD_185876 | JGI IMG/M metagenome (GOLD analysis project Ga0209056, IMG submission 185876) | Grasslands soil microbial communities from the Angelo Coastal Reserve, California, USA - 14_0903_13_40cm (SPAdes) (version 2) | ecosystem: Environmental > Terrestrial > Soil > Grasslands... | reverse complement strand
TAAGTGAAGTGAAAATTATTCCCAACTCTTCACCAGGTTCCGCACGTTGCGGATTGAAAGGGGGGAATTAGTCGATGGCAAAGAAAAAAAAGGCAGCAAAGAAAAAAGCAGCGAAGAAAAAAAGGCACTAAGCCCGAAACTTCGTTAACGGCCCCGAATTTCTTCGGGTCCACAACCCCTAACTTCAACCCGGGGGGAGAATTTATTTTCCTCCCGGTTTTTTATTGTGATGCAGGCAATCCTGCCTGCATCTTTCTTGGGCGTTGCGCATCGCTTGCTCGCAGGCAGGATTGCCTGCGTCACTGCATTTCCGGGTGTGCACTTTCCGTTCTTTGTGCGACGTAATATTTCGCCATGAAGCATTATCTCGATTCGGCCGAACATGCTGCGCGGCAGGCGGGAAAGTTGCTTCGTGAAAATTTCCGTCGGCAGCAACGGGTCAACGCCGCCGCCGCGCACGATCTGAAACTGGAGATCGATGTTCAGGCACAGGAGTTAATTACGAACTTGCTTCTGAAAGAATTTCCCGGCCACGCCATTTATGGCGAAGAAGGAATCGCCGGCGATCAATCTACCGAGCATCAGTGGGTCGTCGATCCACTTGATGGCACGGTTAATTATTTCTACGGCATCCCTCATTTTTGCGTGTCGATTGCCCTCCGCGTGCGCAGCGAAATCATGGTCGGCGTCATCTACGATCCAATTCGCGAAGAGATGTGGGCTGGGCAAAAAGGTGAGGCTCCAAAGCTAAATGGCTGTCCCTTTCATATAAGTGATCGCGCGGATCTGGCTGAATCCATCGTCTCAGTCGGCCTCGCCAAGACTAGAGACACGATCGACGCGAATTTCCCACTGCTCCAGACGATGATTCATCGCGTGCGCAAGTGCCGAGTGCTTGGCAGCGCAGCGCTCGACATGGCTTACGTCGCGTGCGGACGATTCGACGCGTATATTGAAACCGGGATCAGCTTGTGGGACATCGCGGCGGGCTGGCTTCTGGTTGAAAACGCCGGCGGAACTGTCGATCTTCGTCCGCTCGAACACATGAGAGATAAATACAGCATCGTGGCGTCCAATGGCATTGTTGATCTCAAATTGTGACGGTGAATTCACGATTTAACGATTCAACGGTTCAACGATTTAGCGTGGCGAAGCCATGATTCGATGTGGAATCGGCTATGATGTGCATCGGCTCGCCGAGGGGCGAAAACTGATTTTGGGCGGCGTCGAGATTCCGCACTCGCACGGGCTGGACGGACATTCCGATGCTGATGTTCTGTTGCATGCTATCGCAGATGCCTTGCTGGGAGCTATCGGTGCAGGCGATCTCGGTCAGCATTTTCCAAATACCGACGAGTCGATTCGTGGCATAAGTAGCATCGAGATTCTAAGGCGCGTGATCAAAGTGCTCGCGGAAAAAAAGGCGCGGGTCGTAAATATCGATGCAACCGTTCTGGCCGAAAAACCGAGACTTGCGCCGCACGTTGCGGCAATGCGAAAAACAATTGCCGACGCGATTGGCACTCCCGATTCGAATGTGAGTGTAAAGGCCACCACCAACGAAAAGCTCGGCGCGGTCGGACGCAGCGAAGGCATCGCCGCAATCGCGATTGCAACGGTGGAAGTAGAATGAATCCGTTGTCACTCCGAGCAGAGCCCATTCGACACGCTACGCTCGCTCAGGGTAAACTCCGCGGAGTCGAGGAATCTCTTTTCATTAATCGAGAGATGTCTCGACTTCGCTCGACATGACAGATGCGGTTTTTTAACACTTACTCGCGCAAACTCGAAGAATTCGAGCCGCTCGATCCGGCTGCGCGCTCCATCAAGATCTACACTTGTGGGCCGACTGTTTACAGCCGGGCGCACATTGGAAATTTTCGCGCGTATATTTTTGAAGATTTGCTTCAGCGCCATCTCGAGCTGCGCGGTTACAAGGTGCATCGCGTCATGAACATCACCGATGTGGACGACAAAACGATTCGCGGCGCGCGCGAGGCGCGCGTCCCGCTCGCAAAGTTCACCCGGCAGTTCAAACAGGCGTTCTTCGAAGACGCCAAAACATTGCGGATCAAACGTGCCGACGAATTTCCCTGCGCGACCGACCAGCGTTACGTCGACAGGATGATCGCGATGATCGGCGCACTCATTTCGAAACGACTCGCTTATCAGGCCGACGACAAATCGGTTTATTTTCGCATCAACAAATTTCCCAATTACGGAAAGCTCGCGCACTTCGATCTCACGCAGTTGCAATCGACCGGGCGCGTGAAGCACGACGAGTACGACAAGGAACACATCGGCGATTTCGCGCTTTGGAAAGCCTGGGACGAAGAAGATGGCGATGTGAAATGGGATTCGCCATGGGCGCCGGGGCGTCCCGGCTGGCATATCGAATGCAGCGCAATGGCGACAGCGCTACTCGGCGATCAAATCGATATCCATTGCGGCGGCGTCGATAACATTTTTCCACATCACGAAGCGGAGATCGCGCAGAGCGAAGGCGTCACAGGGGAGAAATTCGTCCGCTATTGGCTGCATTGCGCGCATCTGCTGGTAGATGGACAAAAAATGGCGAAGTCGTTAGGTAATTTTTACACAGTGCCGGATGTTCTGGCGAAAAGTTACTCCGGGCGCGAGCTTCGTTACGCGCTGCTGCGTGTGCATTACCGCGTGCCACTTAATTTCACCTGGAAGGGTATGAATGAGGCTCGCGAGTCGCTCGGGCGTATTGATGAATGGCTGGCGCGGCTGAGCAAAATTGCGAGAAAAGAAAAGGTCCAACGCCCAGCGCCCACCGCCACCCAACGCCCGATTGAAAAACCGGGCTTCGAAGAAGCGCTCGATGACGATCTAAACATTTCCGCGGCGCTCGGATTCTTGTTCGAAACGATTCGCGAAACGAATCGCGCCATGGATGAAAACAAGTTGGATGCGGCTTCCGCAAGCGCGTTGCTGGATTGGTGGCAAAGAATCAACACTGTCCTCGATCTCGAAGCTCACGCCGAAATAGTAGTTCCAACGGAAGTGACGCAACTCGCAAAGGAGCGCGAGAACGCAAGGCGCGAAAAGAATTGGAAACGAAGCGACGAACTGCGCGAGCGAATTTCCGCGCTCCGATGGGAAGTGCGCGACACGAAAGACGGGTCACAACTCACCCCGCGCTCTGGGTAGCGCACGCGTCCCGCGTGTTGGCGAGCGCGCCTCGCGATCGCGGACTTTTAACGCTGCGCTAAGTCCGAAAATTCGCTCCCGCAAAAAGTTCGTTTCAGCGCGACGCCGAAACCAGCACGCGAGACGCGTGCGCTACCCAGAAAAATGCGCTCGCCACTTACGGAGCGTTTCGTCATCTTGATCGGTGAAAATGTTTGCGCCGGCCGAATTTCTCGATCTCGAACACACGGCCCACCCGAAGTTGTTCGAAAACCAAAATTACGTTTGGGACGCACTCAAACAGATTGCCAGCTACCTGCAATTTCGCTTGAAGCCCGGAATTTTGGGCGAGCTGATGGGAAAACCGTTCATCAGCAATAGTGTATTCATCGGCAGGGGCACGGTCGTTGAGCAGGGCGCGGTGCTAAAAGGTCCAGCGTGGATCGGTGAAAATTGCCGGGTCCGCAGCGGTTGTTACGTCCGCGAAAATGTAATCGCCGGCAACGGCGTCGTGATGGGGAACTCCTGCGAATTCAAAAATTGCATCCTCTTCGACGAAGTGCAGGTGCCGCATTTTAATTACGTCGGCGATTCCATTCTTGGTCATCACGCTCATTTAGGCGCGGGCGTGATTCTCTCCAATGTAAAGCTCGATCACAGCGAAATCGCGGTGATCACGTCAGACGGCGAGATTCCAACCGGTCTCAGAAAATTCGGGGCGATCCTCGGTGACCGAACAGAGATCGGCTGCAATGCTGTGATCAATCCAGGCTCAGTGATTGGACGCAACTGCATGATTTATCCGACGGTGAACTTTCGTGGAGTCCTGCCGGACGGCAGCATGGTAAAACTACGACAGGAGCTGCAAGTGCTGGAACGGAAACGTTAAAGACGAGCAAGAGTAAGAGCAGGAGCACGAATGAGAGATTAGCGCGGATGGGGGGGGATTCGAACCCCCGGTGCCTTTCGGCACACACGCTTTCCAGGCGTGCACAATCAACCACTCTGTCACCCATCCAATTTTATTCCTTCTCGTGCTCGATTCGATCCGATTACGAGCACGATCATGAGCATGAGCACGATTAAAGCTAAAGGTGCAATCGCCGAAATAATTCGTCGAGCGGCAATTGGATGCCGACGTAGAATTCGCCGAAATCCGCGTACTCAGCGCTCACCGGATCGAAACGCATTTTGTAAACGATCGCCTTGATCTGAAACGTGTCGCGCGCAAACAGCGTCACTCCCCATTCGGCATCGTCGAGACCCGTCGAACCTGTGATGAGTTGTTTCACTTTCCCGGCGAACTCGCGCCCGACGGTGGCGTGTCCTGTCATCAGTTTGCGGCGCTCCTCGTACGGCAGCGCATACCAGTTGCGCTGTTCGGCGCGGCGTTTGCTCATATTATAGAAGCAAACAATCGGCCAATCGGGAAGTGTGGGGTAAACCCGTTCCTGGCGGTAATGCTTCATTCGCTCGCGAAATGTCGTCAGAGCTTCATTGAGTTTTGCAGGGTCGTTGCGAACACTCGCGTCTACTGTCTGCGCGAATTCTTCCTCGCTGGTGATGTATTCGCTTTCCTCGGTCAGCGACAAATAACTGTAAACCGGCGTGAGCACGTCTGCGCCTAAGCAGAGCGACAACCGTTTCTCAATCTTGTTCGCATTTTGCAGGTCGGGCGTGATCAACATGAAGCCGATGTCGGCTTTTGGCGTGACTATTGCGAGCGTCAGCAATTGCGTGGAATCCATCGCGCGCACTTCCTGCACAAGCGACGAAAGATTGGTCTTAGCAACATTTTGCTCTTCGCGGCTGAGCAATTGCCATTGCCCGTACTCGATGCGGTAAAACAGGTGCAGACAGTGCCACCCTTCCTCGGGAACGAGCGCAGTGTTCTTGTCGGTCATCGCTGGTAGTCTAAACTGAGGATGTCGGTGTTGCGAGCAATCGGCCCCGGCAGGTCGTCCCGAGCCGCGCAGACGGCGAGGGAGCTCGCAGTAGGCGTTGATCATTCAAAGTACGTTTGAGTAACCTCGCATCCAAGGCGAGGTCCTTCGCTTTGCTCAGGATGACATGCAGCTCAGCTCGCGGGCGTGCCCGCCCTTGGCAGATGGGCCATGCAATATTCTTCGCCATCGCGTGCGACGCGGAAATCCAGATTTGGATCCGTCAATTCAGTTGCACCGCAAACTGCGCATCGGTGCAGCGCGTCGTCTGTGCTGCGCGAGGCCGTTTCAAAACGTCTTCGCCGCGTCGAAACGTCACGACGATGCCGAGCCTGATGAATAATTTCGGGGCCGAAGAAGATAAAATAATTGGCGAACGCCGCGACGAGCGCAGCGCGATAGGAGTTTGTACGCAACACAAATCCGAGCAGCAACAATGCGGCGAAGACCCATGCAAGCCACTTGATCTTTACCGGCAGGATGAACAGCACGTAGATGACTTCGTCCGGATAGAATCGCGCGAAGGCGAAGAACAAGGAGGCGATCAACATCCCGTTGGAAAAATTGCTGCCGAAGAAAAAGGCAGCGACCGTTGTGCCGATCATCCCCACGACAAAATACAGGGTAAGCCGGAACGCACCCCACGCGCGTTCAAGACCTTCGCCGATAAACCAGAGAAACCAGAGGGCCAGGATGATCCAAAAGCTGAGTGTTTGCGGCACAAAAATGTAAGTGATTAGCCGCCAGACCTCGCCATGACGAATGCGCGCGGGATCGAGATCGAGCGCAAAGCGGAGATTGGGATTCAGCCACATCAGCGCCCAAACGAGCGCAGTGAAGCCGATCACGATCCGGATCAGTCCGGGGATGGCCAGGAAACCAAACCGGCGCTCAAGCTTGTCCAGCCAGGTCATTGCTGGCGCACGGTAATGTCGCGCAGTTCGCGTGCAAGGTGGATCGCGTTGTCCCCAACGCGATGATTTCATTGTCTCCGGAGAAGCCGATCCATCTTTGCACATGATAACAGCGCCGCTTAGCTTGGCGCGTGAGCGAGGCCGCGCATAAAGAGACGCCACTTTACAAGGAACACGTGCGGCTGGGCGCGAGAATCGTTCCATTCGCCGGTTGGCTGATGCCGGTGCAATACACCGGAATAGTGGACGAGCATCAGGCTGTACGAAACAACGTCGGCATCTTCGATATCTCGCATATGGGACAGTTCATCGTGGAGGGAGCCGGCGCGCGTGACTGGCTCAACACGATGCTAACGAACAACGTCGGCAAACTCGAGGCGGGGATGGGCCAATACACATTTCTCCTGAACGAGCGGGGCGGAATCATCGATGATCTGATCGTTTACCGAATCGGTGATCAAAAGTTTCTCCTCGTCGTGAACGCGGCTCGAACCGACGAGGATTTTGCGTGGCTGGAAAAGCATCTCAAGGAGGGGCGATCTCTAGGTCGCCCAGACGGCGGCTGGAAAGCCGCCGCTCCTCTCGCACTCATAAATCGCAGCGCGGACTTTGGCGGCGTCGCTATTCAGGGCCCGCGTGTCGTGGAATTCTTTCGAGCGCTGTTTGGCCGCGAAACAGAGCTACCGGCGCGAAATCAGATCGTAAAGCTTCCATTCAACGGCGTCACTGTTTTCGTCGCGCGCACGGGTTACACGGGCGAAGACGGAATCGAAGTATTTTTTCACGCGCACGACGCGGTAAACTTTTGGAACGCTGCGCTGGAAAAGGGTAAACCCTTTGGCATTAAACCGTGCGGACTCGGCGCGCGCGACACATTGCGTTTGGAAATGTGCTATCCGCTCAACGGTTCTGATCTGTCGCCGGAACGCAATCCGATCGAGGCGGGGCTCGGCTTCTTTGTCGATCTGAGCAAACCAAAGTTCATCGGGCGCGAGGCTTTGTTGAAGACCAAAGAGAACGGTCCCCGCGAAAGGCTCGTGCCGTTTCGAATGAAAGACAAAGGCCCGCCGCCACGACCACATTATTCCGTTTTCCAAAATGACGAGCGGATCGGTGAAGTCACGGGTGGCACGCTGTCTCCGAGCTTGAATTGGGGTGTGGGTATGGCGTATGTCTCGGCGGCACACGGGAAGATTGGCGCACAAATTGACATCGAAATTCGCGGACAAAAATTCCCGGCCATCATCGAAAAGAAACCGCTCTACAAGAAATCAGCATCATGAATGTCCCAGACGATTTGCTTTACACCGAGAGTCACGAATGGATTAAGCGCGAAGGCGAGAATGTCCGCGTCGGCATCACGGATCATGCGCAATCGGAATTGACCGATGTGGTTTATGTCGAGCTGCCGAAGATGGATCGGCAGGCGAACGCGAAAGAAGCAATTGCGATTGTCGAATCGGTGAAGGCTGCCAGTGACATTTACGCGCCGGTGAAAGGAACAGTCATCGAAGCGAACAAAGCGCTCGAAGCCGATCCCGGCCTGATCAACCGCGAACCCTACGGCCAGGGCTGGATTTTTGTTTTGAAGATCGACAACGCCGACGATCTTAAAAACCTAAAAGACGCAGAGGCGTATCGAAAGCAGATCGAATAGTGGTTATTTGCCACCCGAACGGAATTCTTTCACAAGGTCGAAAACGGTATTAATCAAGAGCGCAAGGATGATGGTATTGAATCCAAAGGCGAGCACGCTCTGCAGGAGTGCCAGCCGCCGCATCCGGCGTGAAGTAATTTGCACATCCGAGACCTGGCAGGTCATGCCTATAACGAACGAAAAGTAGGCAAAATCGAAATAATCCGGCATCCGTTCTCCAGGGAAAACGAGTCCGCCAGCATGTCGCCTTTCGCCTGGTTGGTCGCTATCGCCATAAAAAGCATGGGCGTAGTGCAACCCAAAGACGGTTTGAATAAGACTCCAGGACAAGACAACTGTCGCCAGTCCTAACACAAGATGTCCTGCCGGTCCGCTACCTACACTTACGAGAAATCCCACCGCGAATAATGACGCGCAAGCCGCCACCACCACAAAGACGAAGATCACGCTTCGCCCAAAATCCTCCTGTTGAGCGCGGGCACGCAACGTCCGCTGCGGCGTAATCAGGATTGTCAGCCACGCCGAAGCGAGGACACAAAAGGCAAAGGTATCCCAAGCCGCAATTATGTCGGTTGGAAGACGTACGTGGTTCCGCAAAGAAAAGAAAACGATGGCTCCAGCGGCGCTCCCAAATATCACCCGATGCCGCGCATCGTGGCCGGCAATCGAATCGATCAAGCTCGCCATACGTGAACGGATTAAATAATGCCTGGGCACTCCCGCAAGCAACACCACCTGACTAATCAATCTGTCTTCTTAATTGCGAAGCCGATGTAGCCCCAGCGGCCCCATTCGTAATGCGAAGTGCGCCCAGCATCGCGGCGGCCGGTTCTCTTATCGTGCGCGTACGTCCTGGCGATGAATTCGGGGAACGCGGCGTTCATCTGGACGTCATGCGACACCAGCAAGCCGCCATCACGCAGCCTCGGCCAGAATTGGCGAAACTCCCAGAGCATGTGCCGATAGCTATGCGAGCTGTCATGTAGAAACATGTCGATCGATCCGGGCAATTGATCACGCTTAAGGAAATCCTCCACTTTGCCGTGCATGGATATGAATCCGCCTGAGGCGGATCGCAATTCGTCTGGAATTAGAGCCCCTTGCTCACATTCGTCGCTCGATTCGATGCTATAGAGTTTCGCAGCCGTGAGGTTTTCATCTGCGAAAGCTTTCAAGATGAATGCCGACGACATGCCAATGAACCCGCCCGACTCCATCACCACCACAGGCCGAAGCCAGCGCGTTAATCCGTAGAGCGTTGCGCAATCGAGCGCTCCCATCACGCCTTCGCTACCATATGCGTCTCGGCGTCGAATCATTTCCGCCATGAAATCACTCCCTCGAATTTCGTGCGCAAGACGCGCAACTGCATCCCACATGGCGTAAAACGGCGTGGCAGCCGATTCCATCTGATTCGGGTTCTCCAATCGACGCCGCCAGGGGAGCGAAAATGCCGGCATTTTTTTCATGTATTTCAAGAGCGAAAACATTGGCTCGCACTTTCAATCAACGCGAATGCAAATTTGCCATTTCATCACAAGAGTAAGTGCTTTCGCCCCTGAAGATTGCTGTAGCGTGCGCTGTCCTCAGCGCATGAGCAGACGTCCAATACTCGCCAGGAAACAGCGGACCCAACAGCGCCACATGAGTTAGTTAAGGCTCGATCACGCCAAGTCTCCCTTTTCTCCTTGCGAACCTGTGCTTAATTCCACGTTCTCCCCATGAGCAGCAAAACGAAGCCGCGCGAGGCAGAGCTTAACTTCGAAGGCGCGATGGATCGACTCGAAAAAATTGTCGAGCAGATGGAGTCCGGTAAATTGCCGCTCGAAGATCTGATAGTGCGCTACGAAGAAGGAATGAACCTTGTAAAAGTCTGCCAGGAACGGCTTGCCAACGCGGAGCAAAAGATCGAGATCATTGCGCGCAACAGCGCAGGCAAACCCGTAGTTAAAGAGTTCGAGCCGACGCAGGAAGCCGCTGCTACAGACAAAAAGATCGAGGAACCCGAAAGCACAAATGACGAAATCAAACTCTTCTGAAACTTCTCAAACTTCCCAGGCGACAGCCACGCCACCGCGTCTGCTCGACGGGATCCATTCGCCCGCGGACATCAAGACGCTGCGGGAACAGGATCTGCCGCAGCTCGCGCAGGAAGTCCGCGATGAACTGATCAAAGTGCTTTCGCAAACTGGCGGCCACCTCGGGCCGAACCTCGGCGTGGTTGAGCTGACGATTGCGTTGCATCGCGTGTTCGACACGCCTCGGGACCGCTTCGTGATGGATGTGAGTCACCAAGGCTACGTGCACAAAATGTTTACTGGCCGCCTCGACCGTTTCCACACCATGCGCCAATTCGGTGGACTCAACGGTTTTCTTTTGCGCACGGAAAGCGAACATGATTGTTATGGCGCGGGTCACGCGGGGACCGCGCTCTCGGCGGCGCTCGGGATGGCGGTTGGACGCGACCTGCGCGGCGGTGACGAACACATCGTTGTGGTCGCAGGGGATGCTGCGTTCACCTGCGGAATCAGCTACGAAGCGCTCAATAATGTAAAAGCGCACACGAAACGGTTCATCGTCGTGCTCAACGATAACGAATGGTCGATCGCGAAGAATGTCGGCGCGATAGCCAATTACCTAAACAGCATCGTGACGAATCCCACTTATGCGCATCTGCATGATAAGGCGCGCGATTTCGTCCAGGCGATTCTTGGAAAAACCGGCGTGCACCTCGCGCACAAAGTGGAGGAAAGCGTCAAGGGTTTGCTCGTGCCGAGCGTGATCTTTGAAGAACTTGGTCTGCACTACTACGGCCCCATCGACGGCCATGATATTCCACTGCTGACAAAAACCTTCGAGTTTTTGAAGACGCAGGAAGAGCCGGTGCTGCTTCACATTCTGACCAAGAAAGGCAAAGGCTACGAACCGGCCATTAAACAGCCCGACAAATTTCATGGCCTCGGCAAATACAAGATCGAGAGCGGCGAGACTGCGCCAACGCCGACGCCGACCTATTCGGAAATCATCGGTAAAACGCTGGCGAAATTTGCAGAGACGAATCAAAAGATCGTCGCTATCACCGCGGCAATGCCAAGCGGAACTGGTCTTTCACATTTTGCCAAGGCCCATCCGACTCGCTACTTCGATGTCGGTATCGCGGAAGAACACGCCACGCTCTTTGCGTGCGGTCTGGCCACGCAGGGGTTGCAACCGTTCCTCGCGATTTACTCCACGTTTTTCCAGCGGGCCTACGACATGGCGATCCATGACATCGCCGTCCAAAATCTGAATGTGAAGCTGTGCATGGATCGCGCCGGCTTAAGCGGCGACGACGGCCCGACGCACCACGGCTTGTTCGACATCGGCTATCTGCGCCACGTGCCGAACTGGGTACACATGCAGCCAAAGGACGAAGATGAATTTGTCGACATGCTTTGGACAATGTCGCACTACAACTCCGGTCCGATTGCCGTTCGCTATCCGCGCGGTTCGGGGCCCGGAGTAAAAATCAAGCCGGAACCGAAGCTTCTCGAGATAGGTAAGGCGGAGGTCGTGCAGCATGGGCGTGATGTGGCGATCTTCGGATTGGGCAACATGTTTGAAATCGCCGAAGAAGCGGCGCGCAAGCTCGAAGAAAAAGGAATTTCGGTCGCGCTCATCAACCCGCGCTGGATCAAGCCGATGGACACCGGCACACTCGAATTTTTTGCGCGAAGCGTCGAAGTCGTCTGCACGATTGAAGACCATGTTTTGCACAACGGCTTTGGCTGCGCCGTGATGGAACATCTGCACTCACAAATGATAAACACGCCGGTGGTTCGCATCGGTTGGCCCGATCAATTCATCGAGCACGGCGCGGTTCCCAGCCTGCGCAAAAAACACGGAATCACAGCCGACGCGCTGGTGGAAAAAGTTTTGCCGCTCCTCCGCAAAAAGTCCAAGCTTAGGCCGTCGGTCGCCTAATAAAAAGCGAAGGGCGCCTTCGTTTGCGAAAGCGCCCTTCCTATTTTCGATGGCGATAAGCCGAATTCTGTCCCCAGCACTTTGCTAGCAAAGTGCTGGGCGATGATCATTCATCTCTCCCGAATTTCTCCGAGAGCCCGATCCCGCGGTCGCGGGACCGTGGTGCGACGATACCCGAGGATCAAACGAGCCGGCTGCCCTCCCTCTGTTTTGTCTTGCACCGCATGGGGTTTTTCCTGCCTCGCAAATTGCTTCGCGAGCGGTGAGCTCTTACCTCGCCTTTTCACCCTTACCTGAGCTTTGTTGCCAAAGAACCGGCGGTGTCTTTTCTGTGACACTTTCCGTCACCGAAGTTTTTCAACCGCGGTGCCCGCGTATTTTACGCGGCATGTTGCCGTATGGTGTTCGGACTTTCCTCCAGCAAGCCGCAAGCGGCTCGCCAGCGATCATCTGCCATCGGCCCAAAATTTAGCACAAAAATGGAAATCTTGAAGCCGCGAAACCATGAGAAAAAGCGGTTGTAGATCAGACGCCCCGCCTGCCATCCGATTTGGGCAACCGTAGCGGTTGCTCTACAACCTCATTCAGAACGGCGTTGGCACGGTCAGAAAGAAAATTGCGATCATAGCAAGGCCGATGACAAGTTTGCCGAGCATTGCGCCGAGATTTCCGAGCAAGCTTCCCCAGCCCGCCCGGCCTGCATCAATCATTCGTTTGCCGGCGATGAATTCACCAGCAATCGCGCCGATAACTGGACCGACGAACAAACCAACGATACCGAAGAATAGTCCGACTAGTGCGCCGAGAATAGCGCCGAATGTGCCCCACTTGGTCGCACCAAAGTATTTCGCGCCAAAATAGCCGCCGAAAACGTCAATCGCATACGTCGCGAGCGTCAGCAGCATGAGCACGATGATCGTGCGCCAACCGATGCTTTTCTCCGGCCCCAACATGATCCGGTGAACCACCGCCGCAGCGAGAATAATTGTCGTGCCGGGCAGGACCGGCGCGATGGTCCCGATCAGACCAACGGCGAACAGCACAATCGTGAAAAGCCACCAGAACAGTTCCATAACGAACGTTGAAGCGTTAAAGTGTTAAAGTGTTTCCTGTCATGTTGAGCTCAGCGAAACATCTCTGACCAAGCCTTGGTGCAGTTGAGGCAACCAGAAACAATCCGAGATTCTTCGCTTCGCTCAGAATGACAAAGGAGAGTTGACGCTTCAACGATGTCTTTGACCGGCTCCGTGTCGATCTTATACTGAATTCCCCCACGTTTAACGCAAACCGAAGGATTCATTTATGCCACTTGCTGTTGGAACCAAGGCGCCAGATTTCATTTTGTCCACGAAGGTCCCTGCCGGACCGAAGCAAATCCGGCTGAGCGACAATTTTGGACACAAGAACACGCTTTTGCTCTTCTTTCCGATGGCGTTCACGGGCACGTGTACAACGGAGATGTGTGAGGTGAGCGCGGGTCTGAACGGGTACATCGGCTTGAACGCGGCTGTTTATGGAATCAGCGGCGACAATCCATTCGCGCAGGAGGCGTGGGCCCAAAAGGAGAAAATCACAGTGCCACTATTAAGCGATTACGAACACAAGGTCGCGAAAACCTATGACGTGATGTACGACTCTTTCCTGCCGCAGATGAACCTCGGAATGGGCGGTGTGCCAAAGAGGTCGGCATTCATTATCGATAAGAACGGCGTGGTCCAATATGCGGAGAGCAACGATGACGCCAGGCAGTTGCCCAATTTCGACAACATCAAGGCTAAGCTGGCGGAACTGAAATAACCCTGTCATGTCGAGCGAAGTCGAGACATCCCGTTGCGAGACCTTAAAGCTAACATCGCGGGATTCCTCGACTCCGCTGCGCTCCGCTCGGAATGACAACAAATATGCACGACGAATTTAAGACGCTCAGGAAATTCGACGCGGTCAAGGGGCGCGAAGGTTTGTTTTATTCGCTGCCGGCATTGGAAGAACAAGGTGTCGGCAAAATTTCGCGGTTGCCAGTAAGCATCCGGATTGTTCTCGAATCGGTGCTGCGCAATTGCGACGGGAAGAAAGCCCGGCGCAAAGACGTTGAGACGCTCGCAAACTGGAACGCAAAGTCGCCGGCGAACGAGGAAATTCCATTCGTCGTCGCACGGATCGTTTTGCAGGATTTCACGGGTGTGCCACTGGTGGTTGATCTAGCTGCGATGCGCAGCGCTGTGCAACGGCTCGGACGGGATCCGAAGATCATCGAACCACTCGTGCCGGTTGATCTGGTAGTGGATCACTCCGTTCAGGTCGATTTCTTTGGGTCGCCGCGCGCGTTGCAACTCAATTTGGACATGGAGTTCAAGCGTAATCGCGAGCGCTACCAGTTTCTCAAGTGGGGTCAGCAGGCGTTCAAAACTTTCCAGCTGATCCCGCCGGGGATCGGCATCGTGCACCAGGTGAATCTTGAATACCTGGCCAAGGGCGTTCTGAGTAACGCAGGCTTCCAGCCTGTGGGGCCAGCGGGCGTCTCGCCTGCTTCCCACTCAACAGCGGGCAAGATGCCCGTCGGCCCCGCAACCGGGGCGGACGCGCTACTTTATTATCCCGATACGCTTGTTGGGACTGATTCGCACACGACCATGATCAACGGTCTTGGTGTGGTTGGCTGGGGCGTGGGGGGAATTGAAGCGGAAGCCGGCATGCTCGGCCAGCCGGTTTATTTTTTAACACCGGAAGTGGTGGGCGTACACATGAGCGGGCAACTGCGCGAAGGCGTCACGGCGACGGATCTCGTCCTGCACATAACGCAATTGCTGCGCGCGCAAAAGGTCGTCGGCAAATTTGTCGAATTTTACGGCGAAGGCGCTGCATCGCTGCCGGTGCCGGATCGCGCCACCATTGGGAATATGTCGCCCGAGTATGGCGCCACCATGGGGTATTTTCCAATTGATCAAGAATCGGTGAATTACCTACGGGCCACCGGACGCAGCGAGGAACAATGCCTGGCGTTCGAGAATTACTTTCGCGCGCAGAAGATGTTCGGCATGCCGCTCCGGGGCGAGATCGATTACAGCGTCCACGTCGATTTGGACTTGGCGGAGGTGCAGCCAAGCGTTGCCGGACCGAAAAGGCCTCAGGATAGAATCAATCTGCCTGAGCTCGGCAAAGTATTTCGCGAACTGTTGCAGAAACCGGTGCAACAGGGCGGATACGGGAAACAAAATATCGATCTTCACGAGAAACATCTCGTGGAATTGAACGGCAGCGCCCCGCGCAACGGGGCAATGTTTTCGACCGATAACAAGGAAGATCAGGGAATCGATCCGGGCGATCAACTCAATAAGATCGAGATGATTGCGAACCGGCCGACGCCCGATACCGGGAGAGAAATTGAAGATGAGTCGCGCGAGGTATTTGCTCGCGGGCAAACTCACATTGGCCAAGGCAGCGTGCTCATCGCCGCGATCACGAGTTGCACAAACACGAGCAACCCAAGCGTGATGATCGCGGCCGGTCTTCTCGCAAAAAAAGCGGTTGAGCGCGGACTGCATGTCGATCCCAGTGTGAAAACGTCGCTGGCGCCCGGCTCGCGCGTCGTTTCGGATTACCTGGAGAAAACTGGTCTGCAAAAATATCTCAATCAACTCGGTTTCAATCTGGTCGGTTACGGTTGCACGACCTGCATTGGCAACTCCGGGCCGCTGCATCCAAACATCGAGAAGGCGATTCACAAGTACGATCTGGTTGCTGCTTCTGTCCTTTCGGGAAATCGTAATTTCGAGGCGCGCGTGCATCAGCATATCAAAGCGAATTTTTTGATGTCGCCGCCGCTGGTTGTCGCCTTCGCCCTCGCGGGTCGAGTTCACATCGATCTTTCGCGCGACCCGCTCGGCAGGGACAAGAACGGCAAAGAGACTTTCCTTCGCGATCTGTGGCCGACTCTCAGCGAAATCCGCGACACGATGCAATCAGCTCTCGCGCCAGAGACGTTTCGCAAATTGTATCGCGATTTTGCGAACCAAAATCCGAAGTGGAACGAGATTCCATCGAGCACCGGCGACGTTTACCAGTGGGATGAGAAGAGCGATTACATTCATGAGCCGCCGTTTTTTCAAAACTTCTCGATGGAGCCCGGCCATATCATGGAAATCCGCGGCGCACGCGCCCTTGGGATTTTCGGCGACTCGATAACGACCGATCACATTTCGCCCGCAGGCGCAATCAAAGAAACGTCCCCGGCCGGGAAGTATTTAATGTCACGAGGAATCCAGCCGCGAGATTTCAACAGTTACGGCAGCAGGCGAGGCAATGATCTGGTCATGACGCGCGGCACGTTCGCGAATGTGCGGATAAAGAATTTGATGGTGCCCGGAACCGAAGGAGGCGTGACGAAATATTTCGGTCCGAGCCGGACTGGCGGTTCGAAGAATGGCGAGGGCGAGCAGATGTCGATTTTTGATGCGGCGATGAAGTACGCAGAGACTAGCACTCCGCTGGTTATTCTCGCTGGCCACGAGTACGGCAGCGGCTCATCGCGCGATTGGGCCGCGAAAGGAACGCGCTTGTTGGGTGTAAAGGCAGTGGTCGCTGCGAGTTTCGAACGGATTCATCGATCAAACCTTGTTGGTATGGGCGTGTTGCCATTGCAGTTTCCCGAGGGAACAACGGCGCAATCGCTTGGGCTCGACGGCTCAGAAATCTTTTCGATTACAGGATTGTCGGACGCAAATAAGCCCGGTCAAAACATAACCCTCCAGATCGAAGCTAAAGGACAATCAAAGCGCTCGGTCCCGCTGAAGTTGCGCATCGATACGCCAATCGAGATCGATTACTACAAGCACGGCGGGATTTTGCCGTTTGTTTTGCGGCAGTTACTGAGCCGCAGTTGATTAAAAACGAAGCGACCGCGCTAAATATGCGAGCTGTATGAAGAAGCTGCGCGTTGCGGTGTTGTACGGCGGCCGCTCGGGAGAACACGAAGTCTCACTGCAATCAGCCGCGTCAGTAATCACTCATCTCGACCGTAATCGATTCGAGATTGTGCCGGTGGCGATTGACAAGCAGGGTCGCTGGCACGTCAACGACATTTCTTTGCTCGAAGGAAAGAAATCTCTCCCTATCTTCAAAGACGCGCCGAACGTGCTGCTTCCGCCGAATCCCGCCGAAGCCGGTAACGATAACGCGTTGATCCACTTAAGCTGAGCCGGTGAGGCGCGCAGGATTGACGTAGTCTTTCCGGTTATGCATGGGCCTCTGTGTGAAGACGGAACGATTCAGGGTTTACTTGAGCTGGCCGATCTTCCCTATATTGGATGCGGCGTCCTCGCATCGGCTGTCGCGATGGATAAGGAAATGGCAAAACGCCTCGCTCGCGACAAAGGAGTCCTGATTGTTCCTTATGTTCCGTTGAAGCACGAAGTTTGGGAAAAAGAAAAAGAGCAGTCGGCCAGGAGGATTGAAAAAGAGCTTGGCTATCCTGTCTTTGTTAAGCCCGCGAATCTCGGCTCCAGCGTCGGTGTGGAGAAGGTAAAGGAACCAAGCGAACTCGACGCGGCGCTCGAAGATGCGTTTCGCTACGACCGGAAAGTCCTCGTCGAAGCCGCCATGAACGCACGCGAAATCGAAGTGTCTGTATTGGAGAATCTGAAGACAGGCGCCGATCCGCTGGTGAGTGTTCCCGGTGAAATCGTCCCGGCGCACGAATTCTATACTTACGAGGCGAAGTACCTCGACGAGAAAGGCGCCGCGCTCATCATTCCAGCAAAGCTTGATTCGGACGGGACGAAACGCGCGCAGACCATGGCGCGAAATGTTTTCACTGCGCTCGAGTGCGAAGGGATGGCGCGAGTCGATCTGTTTCTCGATCGGACAAGCGGAGAGTTCTTTTTCAACGAGTTAAATACGATCCCGGGGTTCACTTCAATCAGCATGTATCCGAAATTGTGGGAAGCATCGGGAATTAATTATGAGGAGCTTCTAACCAAGCTTGTCGATCTTGCGATCTCGCGGCACGAACGCAAACGAGCGCTCGTTAGGGAGTTTCATCGCGCGTGAGCATGCGACAATTGCCATGCTAGTGCTCGCGAAATAGAACGGAAATCGGCGAGCCGTCGGCGATGAAGGCGGAGCGGGGAGCCGCATTCAGCGTTTCGATGAATTGTTCGCCGTAGAGACCTGGAACGTCGGCGCGAAGCTCGAAATTTTCCGCGTTCCAAATTTTCCAGCGCGGATGCTCGACACGATACTCGCTGCAAGCTTTTCGCACCGAAGTATAGCCCCAATAGTGTTCGGTGATGAATTCGGCGTGCGACCCGGCTGGGATATCATGCGGCTCACCCGCGGCGCTCATCTTGAGTGACTCCCATTTTCGGCCGCGGCGCCAAGAATACTCAACGCTCAGATTATGATCGACATGGTCGATCTCGTGTTTCATTGGTAAAGCCAGATAATTTTCTCCGTAACAAGCGCGCGCGATGAGCGCGACCGCGCGCCGCGGGACGAGCTCGCGAACGAAAACCACACCGCGCCTCCACGTATCGGCCGATTTTCGCCTTACATAGAAACGTAAATTCACTTCTTCAAAGTCGCGGTGCAGTGGAATGGGGACGCCGAGGAGACGCGTGTCGAGAAACAGAAATCCGACTATGCTTAGGAAAGTCTCACCGTTTTCGAAGTCGATCTCTGTACCACGCGGAACCAATGGCGCGAGCAGGCGAGGATCGACAACATAATTGAGCATCGCAATGTAACGCCAGTTAGCAGTGAGAAATGGTTGCATCTTTTGATGCACACGTTTGGAGGCGGTGGCGATAGAATCAATCAGCCGAACGAACGCGAAATCGCGCAGCAAACCGGTCCGGCTCGGGAACCGGACTGAGGTCGGCACGTTGCGTGGCAAAAATCCATTCGGACCAGGTTTCGTCCTGCTTGGTTGGCGAAGGTGGAATTTTCAATTCAATGAACTGCGATCCGGCTGGTTCGTTACCGATCGAGGCAAGAAGCGATCTGGTCTTGTTATGTGTCAATAACGGGACGTTTCCCGGAATCGTGATGTGTTCGGCGTCTTTTGTAATCGCGCTCCAATCGATGAAAGCAAAACGACTTTGCCGATTATCAGTGTAAAGGCTGACTCGAATGCTGTAACCATCGGGCTGGTCTGGAATTTGAACCGTCGCCGGCGCACGCAACTCAAACTGCAATTCGAGTCGCTTCCCGTCGATCCGCGGAGGCTTGTCCGATAGCAGATAAGGAACGCCGACCAGCAAACCGGCTAGGCCGCAGACGATCAGAAGCGACCAACCCTGTGCAACGAGAAATCCGGCAAGTCCTCGCCGCCGAACCAGAATGGTTGAAACGATTCCAACTACCAAACCTGCCAAAATCCCAAGAGGTGCGCACAGGAAAACGACCGTCATGCCTCGCTGGCCTTCCATTTCGGGCACGTGAGCGAGCCTGGTTAGATAATCGCCGACAAAGAACGCGACAACGCAGCCGACAACAGCCGTCAAAAACGCAATGAAGAAAGCCCGGAGCAAGCGCATGAAGTTTCGGGGCCAACGTTTGTCCTGACTTATCGAATCGTTCGACGACCGATCTGGGTCACTGCAACAATTTTTCGAGTGACGGACTACGTTGTGTGCCGAGCGCAGTGGCCCGGGCGTAATGTTGTCTAGCGAGTTCTTTCGAGCCGGGCTGCGTGGTGATAAGAATGACCGCCAGATTGAAATGCGCATCGGCGTCGTCAGGATTGTTGGCTAGCGCCTGAAGGATTTCCTTTTCTGCCTCTTGCTGTCGTCCTTTCTGGCTGGCCGTGATGCCTAGATAATTGTGAGCAGTGGCGCCCCTTGGATTGATCTCAATAGCCCTCCTTAACTCCACCAGCGCGTCGTCGAACTTTGATTGCCGATAATGAATGATGCCCAGCGTCGTGAGCACAAACTCATTATTGGGCGCAATGACCACGGCCTTGTTCAGCACCGACTCTGCGGCCGGCAACTTGCCGCTGCGAACATAAACGACGCCAAGGTTGCAAAGCGCCTCAAAGTTGTTGGGATCTTTCGTCAGGATTTCCTGATACTGGTTTTCCGCTGTCTGATATTTGCGCTGGTCGAGGTTTCTCCTGGCGGCGCGCGCAAGACCCTGGAGTTTGTCTTGCTGATGCTTTGCTGGTTCGTCCCCCTGCGCAGATTTTGCTTTGGCGTCTAGTTCGACGGCGGCGACTGAATCCGGTGGGCTTTTCTCAAAAACGAAACTCACTTTTAACGCGCCGGGGTGCTGGTCTGAAACTGAGACCACGGGCTGCCGTAGCAAAGCCAGCTCTTTGCTGCTCAATTGCGTAACCGGCTGTGCGAGCAATTCGATCTGCTTTGTCAGCGTCTCCGATCTGATTTTCAATCTACTTAGCTCCGCCAACACCAGATTCCTGGTCTCGTCCCGACGCGCTTCTTCCTGGCGCTCGCGCACGACGATGTTTCGCAGGAGTTCGTTTTCTCTCGCGAGCTGAGCGGACTCTTCGCTGCTTGCGCCGGCGAGCTTCGCAGCTTGAAGCTGCGTGCCTGCCTCGTCCAACTGAACATCAAGCTCGGCAGCTCTCGCTGCCAAATAATCATTTCTTTTCTGAGCCTCGGACAGCTGCTGTTGGAGATCTGCTAGTTGGTGATTCATCTCGGCAAATCTCCCCGCGTTATTCGGGTCGCTCTCGCTAAGGATTCGAACCTTCTCCTCCGCATTTGCCAATTTGTGTTGTAGATCGTCCTTCTCAGCCAGGAGCAGCTGGACGCCCTGTTCGGTTTCCTTCGCAACTTTCAATTGCGCGAGCGCCTCATCGCGCCTGTGTTGAAGCGCGGTGATTTGCTCGCTCACCGCGGCAAGTTTCGCCTGAGTATCTTCCCTTTGCTTTTCGGCTGTCAGACGTGCCTCATCGGCAGCGGCAAGGGCGTCTTTCAAATGGGCAACCTCGCCGCGCAACTGCTGCTGCTCCTTAACGCTGCTTTCCTGCGATGCTTGGGACTCTCTTAACGATTCCTCAGCTTTTGCAAGTTGATCACCCGTCTGCTGTCCCGACTTTTTCGCTTTTTCAAGGTCGTTTTGTGCTTTTTCAAGTTTGGAATTTGTTCCCATCAGGCGCGTGTTGACGGTTTCTTTTTCTTTTCGTGCGGTTTCGAGCTCACTGCGCGCCTTGCCGAGTGCCGCTTGCAATTGATCGACTTTGTCGCGCAATTTTTTGGTGGCCTCTTTGATCGAAGCATCGCGCGACGTCTCAGCGATAGCTTCGCCCAATTGCGGGGCCACGACTTCGGGCCCGGGCTCAGACCAGCCCTGACTCTCTGGCAGTGCAGGGACCACTTCGGGCAAAGGACTTGAACTGGCGCTAAGCGCATTTTGCCTAATGGTCCTGTCCTGGATTCGCAAAATGCCTTCGCTGATTTTACGGCCGCGATATTCCACGATTGCTGGCTGCCAATCGGCATGCGATCTTCGCAACATCTCGATGAGGCTTCCAGCAAATCGATATTTCGCCAAGGCTGTCTTGAATCGGTTTTCACGCTCAAGTTTTTCGCCCTGTTGCGCAGACAGATAGGCCTTTAGAAAAATTTCGCTTGGATCGTCTCCCTGTCCCGGAAGAGTGCCCGTACCCGCGGTGAAAAAGAACAGTGCGATCAAAGCCGCACAGGTTCGCTTCACGCGATGGCGAGGCGCCATGATAAGCCGACTGCGGGCAGATTTTTGTTCCACCGGCGGCGAGAATTACTGCAGAGAGCGAGGAAAGTCGAGTCCTTTGTTTGCAAAAAGAAATTCGAATTTTAATCTTGTTCCCTGGCAATGATGGTGGCCGTAGCTCAATGGTAGAGCCCCAGATTGTGGTTCTGGTTGTTGCGGGTTCAAGTCCCGTCGGCCACCCCAGCGTAGAAAACCGCAGATTCCGAATCCAAACTCCAAAATGTCGAACTCCACAGTTTGGATTTTGGACCTTGGCGCTTGGGATTTTTGATTGTGTGCCTGTAGCTCAACTGGATAGAGCTTCTGACTTCGGATCAGAAGGTTGGGGGTTCGAATCCCTCCAGGCACGCGTTAGCCTGGATGGTACTCTGGCGGTGCACGTCGCATTGATGTTCTGATAAGTCGGCGAGTGCAAGCATTCGCTGGCGACTCCGTTGCCTCGGCAGGTGACACCAACTATTGATGTTGAAGCGATGAATAGACGACGAGACGAAAAGTTCATGCGCGAGGCACTCAAGGAAGCAAAGAACGCGCTCGGTCAGACTAGCCCTAACCCCGCAGTCGGAGCGGTTCTTGTCGTTGATAATCAGATTGTGGCGAAAGGATATCATCGAGGAGCAGGTCGCGATCACGCTGAGGTTGAGTGTCTCCGCGATTTTGGCGCGCCTGTTCCCGCTCATGCCACACTTTATGTCACGCTCGAACCGTGCTCCACAGAAGGACGCACTGCTCCCTGCACTGACGCAATGCTCCAAGCTGGAATTAAGAACGTGGTTGTTGGCGCAATCGACTTGAATCCGCGTCACTCAGGAAAGGGCATTGTGCGATTGCGAAATGCGGGTGTGAACGTGCGAGAGGGCATTTTGGCTGATGAATGCGCGCAAATTAACGAGGCTTTCAATAAGTGGATCGTCACTGGGCGCCCTTTTGTCATCGCAAAGTGTGGGATGTCGCTTGATGGTCGGTTGACGCGGCCCGCCGTCGAGCCTCATTGGATCACTGGACGTTCCGCCCGAAGTCACGCCCGTGAGCTTCGCGCGCACGTGGACGCAGTACTCGTGGGCGCGGAAACAGTGCGCGCGGACAATCCACGCTTAACCATACGGGGCACACGTTCGGCGCGACAACCGTGGCGGGTTGTGCTGACCCATTCAGGCAAACTTCCACGGCGAGCCCGTTTGTTCTCCGATCGCTTGGCTGCGCGAACGCTGATTTACAAAGGACGGTCTTTGGCTGGCGTTCTAAAGAATCTAGGCAAACGAGGTATGACAAATGTGCTCATCGAAGGCGGGGGTGAAGTACTGAGCCAAGCGCTCGATGCACGTCTCATTGACAAAGTGCAACTTTACTTAGGTCCAATATTAACCGGAGGACCAGTAATCGCGTTCGCGGGCCGGGGAGCAACAAATGCGGCGAATGCGCTACGACTACGCCGCGTTTCATATCGGCGCATTGGGCAAAGTGTTTGCATCACGGGATATCCCGAGGTGCTTCCATCCAAATAAAACGGAAAACTTTCCCGTCCGACTTCTGTTTAATTACTGGGAGGTAAAACGATGAAGAAACTTCTGTTGATTGGACTGGTGGCGGGGGGCTTGAGCTTTGCTGCGGTGCCACGTTCTGATGCTCAAGTCTACTTCTCGATTGGGTTCGGACCGGGCTACTACGGATATTACCCCTACGGATACTATTATCCGTACCGCTATTACCGGCCGTACTATGGCTATTACCGGCCTTACTATTGGTACGGCGGGCACCGTTACTACCGTCACCACCGTCACCATCATTATTATCGGTACTAAGCCCAGCGTAGAATCTAGAAAGTCCTGACTGAGCTGGCTCGAAAGCAATTTCGAGCCAGCAGCTTTTTAGGTTTTTTAGGAACTGCTGTTGCGCGAAAAATGCCGGTTCTACTTTTTTGAATTGGGCGACCCGCCGGGGCTTTTGGCCGGCTGATCAATTTGGAACTCTTTCTTCAGCTGCTGAATCAGGGCCGGTAGTTCCTTTTGTCGTTCTGCCTCGATCTGCTGTCGGAGCGTCTGTTCGACTTTGCGGCGTTCCTGAATGTAGCGGGATTCAAACTGAGCACGCTCCTGCGGAGTCAGACTAAGACCAGATTGACGAAGCGCCGCATCGGTTTCGCGCTTGATCGTCTGCCGGCGCAAATTTTCGCGCTGACGCATGACGTCGCGCTCTTCCGGGCTCATCCGCATCCAACGCTCGGCGTTGCGCCGGAAGTTCTGCCGCGCTTCCGGTGGCATTGCCATCCAGCGGTCACGTGTGCTCTGATCCGCCGGTCCGCGTGAAGGTCCCATGCTTTGACCTGCCGGTCCGCGCGGAGGTCCCATACTCCGGGCCGCTGGTGGCCCGTGCGGAGGGCCGCCCATCGGTCGGTGCGATTGCTGTTGCGGCTGCCCCTGCGCGATAGCGCAGGATAAGACCAGAACCGACGATGCGACGACTACTTCACAAAGTCGGCTTATCTTCCCACACGGTATTTTCATCCCAGGCGATCAATTCATCCAGATCAGCCACGACGTCATAATCCTGTGGATCGATTTTAGCTACAACGTCTAAATCGCTTGAGGACGTTGTCTGTGAGATGGGACGATGCGTGGCGATAGCCATCCCGACCACGACGATTGCCACAGCGGATGCTGCAACAAGTCTTCGCAGGCTAAACCAGTTTCGCGCCCGCTCGAAACGGGTCGATTTCTGGCGGATCTTTCTTACCACGTTCCGGGCGAAGAATGGCGAAAGGATGGGCCCGGGAACACGGCCGAGAACATCCCATAACTGTTTGTCATCTTCAGGTTCCATAGTCTCCAGTCAATTGAACTAACTGCAGCATCGGAAGTTGCGCTGGAATGGGTGCCGAAAACGATACTTTAGATTCCTGGGGCCTCAAGGAAACCCTCGAGTTGTCGGATACGAGTCGGATGCCGCATTTTGCGCAAGGCCTTTGCTTCGATCTGACGAATGCGCTCGCGGGTAACCTGAAACTGGCGACCTACTTCCTCCAGCGTTCGGCTGTAGCCATCGATCAACCCAAATCGTTGCTCGAGCACTTGCCGCTCCCGATCGGTGAGCGTCTCCAGCACGTCCTTGATTTTTTCCTTCAGCAAAACAATGGCAGTCATGTCACTCGGGTTTTCGGCGCCCCTGTCCTCAATAAAGTCACCGAAATTAGTTTCTTCGCTCTCGCCCACCGGGGACTGGAGGGAGATTGGTTGCTGCGCCATCTTCAGGACTGCCCGAACACGATCCACTGGCAGAAGCACTTCTTCGGCCACTTCGTCGGGAGTAGGTTCTCGCCCGTATTCCTGCACCAGCTGTTTTTGCACGCGCATGAGCTTGTTGATCGTCTCAATCATATGCACGGGAATTCGAATCGTGCGCGCCTGGTCGGCGATGGAGCGCGTGATGGCCTGGCGAATCCACCACGTCGCATAAGTGGAAAACTTGTATCCTCGCCGGTATTCGAATTTCTCAACGGCTTTCATTAGTCCCATATTTCCTTCCTGGATCAGGTCGAGAAAAGAAAGGCCGCGATTCGTGTATTTTTTCGCGATGGAAATAACGAGACGAAGGTTGGCCTCCACCATTTCGGTTTTGGCCTTGAACGCCTGGCGCAACCAACCTTTCAGAGTCCGATACTCTTCGGCATACTCAGACAGCGAAAACCATAGGCTCTTTTCTAGCTCACGGATTTTGTTCTGGAGCTGCAGTCGTCTTTTCTGGCTGCGAGGATTTTTCGCCATCTCGGTTCGCAGGTAAAGCGACGTGTGGTGCGCGTCGTCCGCCAGGTGCACAAATTCCTCCGTGACTCTCTGCTTGAGATAAAAATGCGGATAAATCCTCTGTAGCGAAGCCATCTTTCTTTGAAAGGCCCTCACCTTGTGGGATCGTTTTTTTGAGGAGTTGCGCGCAAGTTCACAAAATTGCTGGGCGATCGACGCGCTTAATTGCTCTACCTGTTTGCACAGACGCGGGAGATTCTTCATGTATCTTTCGCGACTCTCGATTTTCTTGTCGAGAATCACCCGATCGAACCGTTCACGGCCCTCGATTAACTTCCGGGCGAGATCCAGATGAGCACATGCGACAAAGCCAAAGCGACTGATGTGCTTCTGGACCATCGCTTCAGCGTCTTCAATCCGTTTGGATATTTCGACTTCCTGTTCCCGGGTTAGAAGTGGAACCTGGCCCATCTGTTTGAGATACATCCGCACCGGATCGTCGAGGATATCAACCTTGGTTTCCGGTCTCTCATCTTCCTCTTCGTCCTCGTCTGCATCTTTCTTGCCGTCCCTATAGCGATCCACTTCGGACGCTTCGATAATATCTATCTCCAGACGGCGCAGCCGCGTGAGGATCAGATCCAGTTCATCGGCATCGGTGACCCCTTCGGGCAGCGCCTCGTTTAGATCATCAAACGTGAGGTAGCCTTGTTCTTTTGCCAGCTTGATCAGTTCGCGAATGCGATTCTGGACTTCAATAGCCGAATACAAAACAGACGCCGGCGCGATTCCTGCCGTCTCAGACAGCGGTCCATTATCAGATCGCTTTGGTGCGGGCCTGACGCGCACCATTTTCAGCGCAGTGATTCGTGGTTTTCTCTTCAGATTGGCGCCGACAGCGATACGTCTTCGTGTTACACCGCGCTTACGCTCGCTTCGCTTAAGACGTCGCGCCGACGATTGTCGGCTGCCTCCCCTTCGTTTCGAATGCCTGGCCAAGATTGTGCGATTACGGATTTGACTAAGACGTTCGACCCTCCCGCGCAATAGATCGACAACTAACTGTCGGCCGCGCCGGCGGGCTGCGAAAGCTCGTGGAGCTGTTCCTGCAGGTCAAGGATTTGTTTTTGCAAATTTATTACGTCCCCCGTGCTCAGTTCTGGTAGCCTTAAACGATCCTTTGCGATGTCGAGCTGACGCCGCAACGCCGCCTGCCGAAGCCGCAGCCACGGCACCGCGACCGAGTTCGGAGGCGTCTTGAGATGAAGCCAACCCGAAATGATGTCCTCTTCCTCCGGTTCAAGGCTAGCCAAGAACGCGCTCAGGGAAGCGGAATCGTTTGGTCGCACTTCGCTTTCGAGAATTCGCTCTAGAAAGTAGGTGCTCGGTAATTGCGATAGCACTTCGCGCCAGCTCCGAGCTCGAAGAAATTGATGAGCTTCCTCGCTGCGCAATGCGAGAATGCAAAGAAGTGCGATATCATTTGGAGGCACCTGTTGTTGGCGCCGCTCTGTTGTCACTTCACTTGGCCCCTTCCGTACTTGTTTCGACACCAACGCTGCGAATGCCGAGGTCGAAACGGCAAGCCGCGCACTTATTTTGCTGATGACTTCTCCGCGCATCACCGGGTCGTGCACATGAGAGACTGTCTCAGCCAATGTTCGCGCTACCTCCATCTTCGCGCTTAAAGAATTAAGATCGACATTGGCTGCCTCGCGCTCGATCCAGTAATCAAAAAAATCGCGCGCATCTGCAATGCGCTTTTCAAAGGCAATTTTGCCTTCACGCCGGACGAGGGAGTCCGGATCTTCGCCCGCCGGCATTTCGGCCACGCGCACAATCAAATCATTCTGAAGCAGGGCATCGAGCGAACGTTCGGCGGCCTTCTGGCCTGCTGCGTCGGCGTCAAAGCAAAGCACAACTTCATTGACGAAGCGTTTTAAGATCCGTGCCTGACCCTCCGTAAACGCGGTCCCCTGGGGCGCGACGACATTCGTGATTCCAGATTCAAAGAGACTGATCAAATCGAGCTGCCCTTCGCATACAACTGCACAGTCGGCCTCGATTAGGGCGCGCTTACTCTTGTCCAGACCAAAAAGTACGCTGCCCTTTCGAAAAAGCGCGGTTTCAGGCGAGTTCAAATATTTCGCGGCGCCATCCTCGTTTTGCAGAAGGCGTCCACTGAAAGCGATTACTTCACCGATGTCGTTGCAAATCGGGAACATGATTCGTCCACGAAAACGATCGTATGATGCAGTAGCGTGCGCTGTCCGCTGCGCACTTACCGACCGCTGAGACCCAATCGAGTCGCTATCGTCCTTCACTTTGACGAGTCCGCTCGCGATGAGGTCGCGCACATCATAGTCGCGAGAGCGCGCCCAACAACCGAATGCATCCCACTCATCAGGCGCGTAGCCGAGTTGCCAGCGCTTCGCGATCTCCACCGTAATCCCCCGGGACCGCAGATATCCTCGAGCCGCTTTGCCCACTTCTCTTTTGATAAGATTTTCGTGGAACCATTGCGCAGCCTCACCATGCAATTTTAGCAAACGCTGGCGTAATTCGCGTTGCCGCTCTTCATCGCCGGCCCCACGCCGGCCTGACTTCTCGACCACTGTAATACCAGCTCGCGCCGCGAGTTTGCGGACGGCGGTTGGAAAATCGACATGCTCGTAATCCACCACAAACCGGAAGACGCTCCCGCCTGCGCCACAGCCGAAACAATGAAACGTCTGCCGGCTCGGACTCACCATGAACGACGGCGTCTTTTCCTGATGAAAGGGGCAGAGCGCCCTAAAATTCGCTCCCGCTCGTTTCAGTGGAAAATACGAACCGATCACTTCGACAATGTCGTTGGCAGCGGCGATTTGCTCGATTGTTTCGGAAGGAATCGTTCCCATGCGCGCCTGATTATTTTTGCCTCGTTTGGCTTTGGAAGCGATGTCAAACTTACGCGATGCGGATTGTTGCCCAAATTGAGAGAATGCCCCTTTGCTCTTTGTGGGACAGGATGGGGGTGAGAGCGATCGCAATTGCTGCAGCATTATTTCTTGTCGTGCCGCCAAGTATTCAAGGCCGCGAAGCGATTCACAAAGGCGACGTGGCTGTCGTGCCATTGCGAGGTGACGTTGCACCTTCGCTTCTGGCATTTTTGCGGCGTGCGGTGAAAACAGCCGAGAGCAACGAAGCCTCCGCGATCATTTTTGAGATGAACACGTACGGCGGGCGGCTGGACACGGCCGCAGATATCGTGAACGCGCTCAATCAAACTAAGATCCCCACATACACCTTCATCAACACAAACGCTGGATCGGCCGGCGCGGTTATCGCTATCGCCACGCAACACATTTTCATGGCGTCCGTGAGCGCCATTGGCGCCGCGGCGCCGATTCTCCCAACCGGCGAAGACCTTCCCGCCACGGCGAAAGAGAAAACGATTTCGTATTGGTCTGCTCTCATCCGGAGTTCTGCGATCAAAAACGGACACAATCCCGACATCGCTGAGGCATTCATGAACAGAGAGAAGGAAGTGAAAATCGGCGAGCGCGTTGTTCACCCCAAGGGGGCGATCCTCACCCTGAATGCTCAAGAAGCGACCGAACGCATTCATGGTAAACCGTTATTCGCAGAAGGCGTCGTCGATTCGATTGCCGATCTAACCAAAAAAGCAGGACTCAAAGGCAACCTCGTCACTGTAGAAGCGACGGGCTTTGAGCAGATCGCCTTTTGGATCACTGCGCTTGCGCCATTGCTGCTGCTCGGAGGAATCCTCGGCGCGTATCTCGAATTCAAGATTCCGGGCGCGACATGGCCGGGAATTATTTCTGCGATTTGTTTCGCGCTGTTCTTCTTGGGGCATTATCTGGCCGGGCTCGCCGGCTGGGAAGTCGTCGCGCTCTTTATTCTCGGAATGGTGCTCGTGTTGATCGAGATACTTTTCTTTGCGCATAGCACGATCGTTTTCGGTGTCATCGGCGTGTTTCTAATGCTCGCGTCATTGCTCTGGGCGATGGTTGATCGCTATCCCGGTCAAGATTTTTTTCCGACCGGTAAAATGCTTGCGATGCCGCTGCTCAACATGTTCATCGCAATTGTGGGAGCATTCATCGTCATCGCTCTGCTCGCGCGCTATCTGCCGCGCACTAGCATTTATCGACGATTTGCTTTGATGGATTCAAATCCACCGGGCCCATCACTCGCTGGCGTACCACGACAATTCGCGACCGCACTCGCGCTGACGCCCGGAACCCACGGCACCGCAGTGACAGTTTTGCGACCCAGCGGAAAGGCGCGTTTTGCGGATCACATCGTCGATGTTATCACTGAAGGCGAATTCATCGCCTCGCAAACACCAGTCACCGTCATACAAACCGATGGAATGCGCGTCGTGGTGAAGAGCGCGGCGCAAAGCTGAACAGTTAGCCGCCAGCTACGACTCGAATAAATTCTAGTCGGTCGCCTTCGGCTAGTAGGCGCTCTGCCCATTCATGTCGATGCACGGCGAGGCCGTTGTGCTCCACCAAAATCGATTGCGGAGGCAGCTCACACCGATCGATTAGCTCCGCGATCGTTTTTGCTTCGCGGGTATCGACCGATTCGCCATTGAGTGCGATCGTCACGGTCCGCAGAGAGCCTGGTCCCAATCTTTCCAGACCGGCTCAATGCCACGGCGGCGAAGGACAGCGGCGATTTCCGCCGGAGAACGTTCGTCGCTGATCTCGAATTGGCCGGTGGCAAGTTCGTCTTCGCAGTCCTGGTATTCGGGCGCAACGATGCGACCGCGGACGGTGCGATGGAGATGTTCGCGGCCTTGCCGGGTATAACCGCCAGGCTCGGTGTGGCTGCCAGCGCTCATCATCGTTACGCCAATTAAAGCCAGTGAATCCCGCAGCGCCGCACGCTCACGGGTGCTGAGCACGATTCCAAGCTGCGGAAAAGTAATCCGCAAGGCGCAGACCAGCTGAGCCAACTCGCGATCCGTCATCGAGAAAAGCGGACGGAAACCGCCAGCCGCCGGGCGCAACCGCGGCAGGCTCACTGTGATTTGCGCCTGCCAGCAATGTTTAAACAGATGTTCCAAATGCGCTGCGAGCGCGATGGCTTCGTCCCGCCAACGCGATAAACCAATCAATGCGCCGATGCCGAGTCGGCGAAACCCAGCAGCATACCCGCGCTCGACGCAATCGAGCCGAAAATTGAAATCGCGCTTCGGCCCGGCAGTATGCATTTCGGCATAGACGCCGCGATTGTAGGTTTCCTGATAAACGACGAGGCCCTCCGCACCGGCCTCGACAATCGGCATGTAATTCTCCGTTTTCATCGGACCGACCTCGATCGAAATCGATGAAAAATCCGGCGTGAGCGAGCGCACGCATTCAGCGAGATAATCGGGGCTCACAAATTTCGGATGCTCGCCCGCGACGAGGAGAATTTGGCGAAATCCCTGGCGAGCGAGATGCTGCGCTTCGGCGACGACTTCATCGACGTCGAGCGTGACACGGAGAATGGGATTATCGCGTGAGAAACCGCAATACTGGCAGTTGTTGATGCATTCGTTGGAAAGATAAAGCGGAGCAAACAGCCGCATTGTCCGTCCGAAATTTTGCAGCGTTAGCGCGCGCGAAGTTTGCGCCATCGTTTCGACCTCCTCGTCGGCTTTGGGCGCGATTAGATGCTCAAATCGCTCGACCAACTCCGATTTCTTCAGAGCCAAATTGTCAAGAGTCCCGATGAATGACATCAGAATAATTTCGTGCGCAGACCTGCATTCGCAAACGCAATCAACACTTTGATTCAGAGAACCAAACCAGAGGTTCAGCGATTCGAAAGCCGCCGCTCCTTTCCCTGCGGCTACAAAAAAAAGCGGCGTCCGGTGTTTCCGGACGCCGCCGTAGCAAATGTTCTCGCGGACGGCTTAGAAGGCGAAATTTACGCCCGTGCGGGCCATGCCGAAGTTGTTATTGCTCCCATCCACAAAATTCCAGCTGAAATCACTGACCCAACCGATATGCGGCGTAAGGCGAATTTCCAAGCCGCCGCCGACCTGGCCCAATGCCTTCGTCTCGCTATCCGTATGACCAACCGTCTGGATAACGTCGAATCCCTCTCCGGGTTCAGTAAATCGCTCATCGATTCGCTTCTGGCCGCCACCAAAAATTGCGCCGCCGCCGCCAAAAATGTAGGGCGAAAAGCGCGAACAGTGAAAGGGATAACGCAACGTCAAAGTACCCAACACAGCACCGATGGCGTTGCTCTCGTGAGTAACGCTGTTCTCAAAAATGCCGTCGCTGAAATCGACGAAGATATTTTGGCGTGCCTGCCTCGCATCAACCGCCCAGCCTTCAATCCCGACACCGAAATAACGGTGAAAGAAGTATTTGAGATCGATGCCACCGCCCCAGGCGTGATCGGCCTCGATGTAGCGGTCATTTTGCCAATTGTTTCCGGTAAACACGTACGTGCCCCAGAGACTCACGTTAAACTCGTTATCGGCGTACCACTCCGGGCAGGGTGGTGGAGCTACCTGTTTCATTTCCTTCCCGGAATACTCGGTTCCAGCAAAAGCTGCCGAAGCGATCGCCCCGAGCCCTAACAGGCATAACACTAATCCTTTCATTTATTTCTCCTTTTGGTTAAATTTTCCCTTTACACTCCAAGCATTTCGGAGCGTCCAAGTCAATAACGAAATTCGCTCCTTGGCTGGGATGTCGCGAGTCTGAGCCAGGCCTCCAAAGATTGCAAGTCCTTTTTGACCTGCCTTAGGGTTTCAGTTCCGCCCCGGTAATCGCGTCCGTAATGACGAACTTCTCATGGTGAAACGTAGGATCACCGCGAAACATTAGACGACCTGCGTAACGGCGCTCCAGCTCCACCAGCAGTTCTTCATCTTCCTCTTTTAATCGCTTTAAGACGTCAGGGTTAAGGATCACGCGAATCTCGTGAATGCTGTCCTGGTACTTGCGCATGACGGTGTTCAAAGTCCTGTGCAATTCCACGCTTGTAGTCATGGAGGTCTTCACAACTCCGCGCCCGGCACAATAGGGGCAGTTTTCGTAGATGGTGTCGCTCAGGCTTTCCTGCGCTCTTTGGCGGGTCATCTCCATGAGGCCGAGTTGTGAAACGGGAAGCACATGCGTTCTGGCCTTGTCGCGGGTGAGCCGCTCCTTCATCAAATTATAGACTGCCTGCTGATCTCTACGGCCCTTCATGTCAATGAAATCGCTTATGATCAAACCACCGATGTTCCGCAACCGAAGCTGGCGGGCGATTTCATCCGCCGCCTCCAGGTTTGTCTGCAAAATTGTTTTCTCCACATCGCGTCCGCCCTTGTTGCGGCCGGTATTCACATCAATCGCTACCAGCGCTTCGGTCTCGTCGATTACAATGTAGCCACCACACTTCAACCAAACTTGTCGGTGAAAAGCGTCGTCAATTTGCTTTTGCACGCCGTAAGTCTCGAAAATCGGCGTCGCACCATCGTAGAAATGGACCCGGTTTCTCGCGCGCCGGGAAATCTGGCCAATCATCTCGGTCATCCTGTCTGTTGATGCGCGATCATCGCAAACGACCTGATCGATTTCTTCGGTCAGAAAATCGCGCACGGTTCGCTCAACCAGATCAGGTTCCTCGAAGAGGCAGCACGGAGCTGGCTCTTCCCGAATGGCCTGTTCGACTTTGGCCCACTGATCGAGCAGGAAGCGCAGATCGCGTACGAAGTATCTGGCACGCTGGCCTTCACCTACCGTGCGAATGATGAGTCCAACACCTTCGGGAACCTCTAGCTCGCGCAAAATTCTCCGTAGCCGCTCGCGTTCTTTTGGGTTCTCGATTTTTCGCGAGATACCGCTGTGATCACTGAACGGCATGAGAACCAGATAGCGCCCAGGAAAACTGAGATTGGTTGTCACCCTCGGCCCTTTCGTGCCGATCGGGCCTTTGGTTACCTGCACAATTACATCCGAGCCGACCGGGTAAATGCTCGGTATGTCTTTTACAGTGATCCGTTTTCGAGGCCGCTTGTTCCCCCGCCGATCGATTTCTTCAATGCCGCTGTCAAGCGCAGCCGGAATTGCATCCCAAAAATGAAGGAACGCGTTTTTTTCAAAGCCGATGTCAACAAACATCGCCTTTAAACCCATCTCGATGTTTCTAACTTTACCCTTGTAAATGCTGCCGACGATGTTCCGCGAGCTCTTACGTTCGACGCTGTATTCCTCTAGCCGGCCGTTCTCGAGTAGGGCGACACGGGATTCGAGTTTTTCCACGCTGAGTATGAGCTTGTTGCCGGTCTTTCGAGAGGAAAGGCCCAAAATCTTTTTTACCTTGTCTATCATAAAACTGAAGTAGTTGAGCGGTCATAAGCAAACTGAGATGGTCCTGCTGCAGTGGTTCTGACCGGGAGTTCATCGTGTTGTTCCGCGCCGACGGCTGGGCGGCGGGGGCGCCGGCGCAGGCGCCGGTTGAGGGCGTATTCCAAAGAGCCGTTGAAAGAAGTTGCGGGGAGCCGGCGGCGCAGCCGGAACAGCCCGCGCCGCGGCAGCGGTGCCTCTTCGTCGCACTTTCCCTTGAGAATCCGCTTCGGGTTCGACATCAGGCGACGCGTCTGAGCTTGCCATTTGGGCAGTGGCATTTTGCGAATCGCCGGCGTTCTCTTCGTCCTCGGCTCCGAGATTCCCGCCCTTGTCGTGATAAGTCACATCCTTGATCATTTGGAACGGATTGGCCTTGTGCGCGGGTGGGAGCCAGGCCACCTGCATGTCGAATTTGCCCTCATCTAGTGCGAGCGAGCGCTCCAAGATTCTATCGGCGACTGGGCCGGCTACGCTGCCGCCGTGCTCGCCGCCTTGCACCATCACCGCAACGACGTACTTCGGCTTTTCAAAGGGCGCAAAGCAGGCGAACCATGCGGTGGTATCCTTATGTCCCCGCACCGTGGCCTGCGCTGTGCCGGTTTTCCCCGCTACGACCCAATCTTTCAAACGTGCTCTACCGCCGGTGCCGCCGTCTTCATTAACAACCTTCCAAAGGCCTTTGCGGACCAGCTCGATTTGGTCAGGGGAGATTTCCTGCCGTAAATCCGATCGCACACGCGGCGGTGGCGCCGCTGGATTGCCTTGCCCATCCAACACCGGAGAGCCGTCTTGCTTCAAAACTTTATCGACCAGACGGGGGTAATAGCATATACCGCCATTTGCGATCGCCACGTAGGCCATCGCCAGTTGCAAGGGTGAAACAAGCGTGTATCCCTGACCGATTGAGACATTGGCGGTCTGAGCTTGTGACCACCTCTCCTGGGGATGGTGAATTTGCATCCACTCGGGTCCTGGCATGTTGCCGGTCTGTTCGCCCGTAAGTTGCAGGCCCGATTCCTCGCCAATGCCCAACATCTTGCCAACGTGGTCAATCGACTGAATGCTGGCTGCATTACCGTACTGATAGAAAAAGGAGTCGCACGACACCTTGATCGCATCGGCCAACCCAATTGTGCCGTGCGTGTAATGTTTTTCGGCCGCCCAGCATTGGAAGAAATGGTCGCCGTAACTCACGCCGCCACCGCAGCTGTATTTGGCGCTTGCGAGATTTTTCGTGCCGCGCAGACCGGCGAGTGACGTGATGAGCTTGAACGTTGAGCCCGGCGGCAGGCAGCTGATTGCACGGTTGACCAGCGGATCGCCCTCGTCTTTTTGCAGCGCTTGCCAATCCTTCGCCTTGATGCTGGGGATGAAAGTATTTGGATCAAATGATGGAACAGTAGCCATTGCCAGGACGTTGCCGTTGTTTGGATCGACAACCACCGCACCGGCCCGGCTTACGGCGCGCAGCGCTTCCTCCGCAATCGCCTGAATGCGTGCGTCAATCGTCATGAAAACGTTGGCGCCTTGTTGTGGAGGATCTTCGCGCAGGACGCCCTCGATTGTCCCCTTCGCATTCTTGCGCAAATAACGCACACCGGGTTTCCCGCGCAGGTATTCGTCCATCGTTTTTTCGATGTTGGATTTTCCTTCCACGTCCTGCTGATAGAAGGTGAACTTCCTCGCTTCCTCTTTGTCGATGTCGTCAGGCATACCGACATAACCAAGAATGTGGGCGGCCAGCGCGCCATAAACATAAGAGCGCACCGGTTTGATCGCGATGTCCACTCCCGGTAATCCGACATCGTGCTCCGAAAACTTTGCCATCATCGGAAAGTCAATGTCCTTGATATAGGAGAACGGGACCTCCGTGTCGTTGCGGAAGTGTCGCTGCAGCTTGCCCGCATTGTAGTCGCGCGCCAGATCGAGATCGTTAAGGCGTGGGACGATGCCGTCATTTACAATTTTAATGATGTCTGGCTCCTTCTGATCTTTCGGCATGCCGTTAATGATTGCTCGATATTCACTCAATGGCGGCGAACCAAAGCGTTCGCGATACCCTTTGACCATTTCCGGCAAATAGAAATCGACCTCGTAGCTGGCGCGGTTCTGGACCAGAGTCACGCCGTTGCGGTCTTTAATCTCACCGCGCACGGATGGGATGCGCACAGTCGCTTGAGAACTGCCACGAAGCTGTGAAGTCCATTCCGCGCCGTGCGCCACTTGTATCCACCAGAGCCTGAGCCCGAGAGCGCCCATGCCAAGTAGCATCAGTAAGCCGAGAAACTGAATCCGGATACGCGAAGCCACGCGGCCTTTGTTCATTCGAATCGCCCCCTTTCAGGACCGTACTGGTAAGCCGTCATCCGCCCTATCCACTGGAGAGACCAGAAGACGATCGGTGCCACGAGCATGGCAACGATGCCGGGCCCGCCGATTTGCCACCAAATTTCACGGGTAAAAACGACCGATCCACGGCGAAATGTGATCATCAGGTATTGCGCCAAAACTATCAACGAAGTGAAAATGCCGCTCAGGATGCAATGCACTTCCCAATGGCCGCGGGCAAAGAGCGGTCTGAGGCCATGCATTATTCCTGCCAGCACACCGTACATGAGTATCGACGATCCGGCTGAGATTTCAACTTTTCCACCAATCACCTGCACGGTAAGCGCATCCAGCAAAACGCCTGCGTACAGAGCAAGCGCCAGCATAAAGGGAAAGGGGAGAGCCATTGCTCCATAAAAAACAATTACAGGCACAATATAGACATGCGCATTGTAGAGCCACGGAAGCGCTGGGATGAAAAGCTCCGCAATCTGAGCCGCCAGCACAAGGAATAGCAGAAGAAAAAAGAATATCATCTTCGCCCTGTTACTACGAACACATCCTCCAGATGCGAGAGATCGACCGCTGGGGTCAGTTGCGCTTGTCCGTCCAATTCCCGGACGCGATAACTCTTCACCACGCCGATGAGCAAGCCCGACGGGAAAACGCCTCCTACGCCGGAAGTATAAACTTTCTGTCCGGGTTTGAGGTCAGCCTGCTTTGATAAGAAATTCAGGTCCATAAGTGGCGTCAGTCCGGTCGTTACTCGCTGGCCAGAGACGATCCCCTGCTCGCGGCTTCCTTCCACGGACGCGGCGACGCGGCAGTTTTCATCGGAAACCAACAAAACAACCGAGATGACGTCACTTACGCTAGTAGTTTTTCCGATCAGACCTTCGTCGGTTACGACAGGCATATCAGTTTCGATGCCGTCTCTTCTGCCGCGATTGATCGTGACCGTTCGCCACCAAGTGGAGGAATCGCGGGCGACAATTTCTGCCGCGATTAACTTGAAGACCGAGCGCTCCCTGTAATTCAGCGCGTGACGCAGACGATTCACTTCATGCTCCACATCGCGCAGGCTCTGGTTGGTCGCGCGCAGCTCTCTGTTTTCGACCTGAAGTGCAGCATTCTCGTGCTCTAGTTGATCGAGCGACTTTAATCCAGTACGCACGGACGTGATCTGTTTTTTAAGCCCCGAGCCGCTGGTCAAAAATGGGGCGAGCAGCTGATATACTCCAGCCTTGAATTTCTGCGTGGTGTTCGGACCGAAGCTGAGAAAATAGCCCAGAATAGCCCCAAAAATCAGCAGCACGATGATGTTTGTACGGCTCATTCCCATTGCAGCTTGCAGATCGCGGATTGCGGATAGAACACGATCGACATCAACCGCAGACTGCAAATCTTTCCGCAATCCGCAGCCGATCCGTAACGCTTGCTATCGCCACTGGCGATCCGCTGAGGCGACCTGACGCAAAAACTTAAGTTCATTGAGGCATTTGCCGGTCCCTTCGGCGACTGCACTGAGGGGATCTTCTGCTACATGGACAGGCAAACCTGTTTCCTCACTCAAAAGCTTGTCAAACCCACGCAGCAACGCCCCTCCGCCTGCGAGTACCAAGCCCCGATCGACAAGGTCCGCCGAAAGCTCTGGCGGACAGCGCTCCAGCGTAATGCGTACGGAATCGACTATTGTTGAGATCGGCTCAAGCAATGCTTCGCGCACCTCCTGAGAAGTAATCATGAGCGTTTTAGGCAAACCGGCGACCAAGTCGCGTCCCTTAACTTCTACGCTCGTTTCCTTTTCACTTGGGTACGCCGAGCCAATCTTGATTTTGATTTCCTCGGCCGTGCGTTCGCCGACCATCAAGTTGTAAGCGCGTTTCATATACTGCACGATCGCCTCGTCCAACTCATCCCCAGCGACACGCACACTTCGGCTAAATACAATTCCGGAAAGCGAAATAAGGGCGACCTCCGTCGTGCCTCCGCCAATATCGATGATCATGTTGCCGGCTGGATCCTGCACCGGAAGTCCCACACCGATTGCTGCTGCCATCGGTTCTTCGATCAAATAAACTTCCCGCGCCCCAGCATGAGTCGCCGATTCCCGCACCGCGCGCTTTTCAACTTCTGTAATTCCGGAAGGGACGGCGATTACCACGCGCGGTCTCGCGCGCACCTTGCGATTATGCACTTTACTGATGAAATGCCTCAACATCGCCTCGGTAACTTCAAAGTCGGCAATGACGCCATCTTTGAGCGGACGCACCGCGACAATGTTTGCCGGCGTGCGACCGAGCATGCGCTTGGCTTCGTCACCTACTGCCAACACTCTGTTGGTACCGGCTTGTACGGCCACCACCGACGGCTCACGCAAGACGATTCCCTGATCTTTTACGTAAACAAGCGTGTTCGCCGTGCCGAGATCGATCCCGATGTCGCTGGATAACCAGCCGAAAAGTCCGTTGAACATGAATTATTTATTAGCAGCACTTTCCAGTCCGAAGGAAGCGCGTTCATCCGTCGCAGATCCTCTTTGCAGGACCCTTCCCGCGGCGCGTTTCCAGTCTGAAACGCGGTAACATGAAACAGTGCGGAGCGCCGTCAAGCGCATATTATGGAAGTAATGGAGTGCTCAACTAACAGTGTGTTGCAATTTTAGTAGTTAGTCCATTACTCCTCTATTCTATTACCACGATGCAAAAAATCGTCGTCGCGCCGTCCATTCTTGCCGCCGACTTCTCGCGACTCGGTGACGAAATTCATCGCGTCGAAGCCGCAGGCGCAGATTGGATTCATTGTGACATCATGGACGGACATTTTGTCGATAACATTTCCTTCGGGCCGGAGATTGTCAGGATTGTACGCGGCCTAACCAATCTTCCGCTCGATGTCCATCTCATGATTGAACATGCTGACCGTTACGTGCCGCGTTTTGTCAAAGCCGGCGCAAACTCGATCACCATCCATGTAGAACCGGAAGCAAAACACGACGTCGCGAAAACGTTGCAGCAGATTCGAGAGTCCGATTGCCGCGCTGGCCTCACTCTAAATCCCGAAACCGCATTCGATTTAATCGAACCATATCTCCACAAAATCGACATATTGCTGATCATGACAGTGCACCCCGGTTTCGGCGGCCAACCGTTTCGAGCTGATCAAATGCACAAAGTCAGGCGCGCCAGATCGCTGAATGACAAGATCGACATCGAAGTGGATGGCGGTATTAACGCGAAAACCGCCAAGCTTTCGATCCAAAATGGGGCAAACGTCCTTGTCGCCGGGACCTCAATTTTTCGCTCAAACGATTATGCCAAAACGATTCGCGAGTTGCGCGGCGAATGACAAGACCGTGGAACGTCGAGCTTAGCGTATTTCGGCCGCTTCGCCCGCCACTACCGGCTGGGCTTCTTCGGTCGTTTCGGCCATCACTTCGTCAGTTTGCGTGACGCGCACAACTTCTTCGATGGTTGTTCTGCCTTGCGCGACGCGTCGCCAGCCGTCCTGCCGCAAAGTCTCCATACCTTCGACAATGGCACATTGCTTAAGCTCGCCGCCATCGCGTTTTCGCATGATCAGCTTTCTCAGCGGCTCAGTGATGAGGCAAATTTCATAGATCGCTGCGCGACCCTGATAGCCGGTCTGGCGGCATTGATCACAGCCCGCGCCACGTTGGAAGCTCGTGCCTAGTTCTTTCACGGGAAAACCGATCTCGGCGAGGTAGTCACGGGGATAATCCACCATTTGGATACAGTCGGGACAAATCGTGCGCACAAGCCGTTGGGCGATAAACGCCTTGACGACCGAGGAGAGCAGAAACGGTTCTACGTCCATATCGAGCAAACGCGTGATGCCGCCTACGGCATCATTCGTGTGCAGCGTGCTGAAAACAAGGTGGCCAGTCATGGCAGCGCGAATCGCGATGTCCGCCGTTTCGATGTCGCGGATCTCGCCGACCATCACTACGTTGGGATCCTGTCGCAAAATGTGACGGAGACCTTTGGCGAACGTTAGATCGATCTCCGGTTTCACATCGATCTGCGAAACGCCGGCAATACGATATTCGACCGGTTCTTCAATCGTGATGATGCGGCGTTGCACTGAATT
>Ga0209056_10000596_pt1 | contig 39959 bp, 36 predicted proteins | sample GraSoiAngelo_114_FD_185876 | JGI IMG/M metagenome (GOLD analysis project Ga0209056, IMG submission 185876) | Grasslands soil microbial communities from the Angelo Coastal Reserve, California, USA - 14_0903_13_40cm (SPAdes) (version 2) | ecosystem: Environmental > Terrestrial > Soil > Grasslands... | reverse complement strand
CAGGAGGATTCATTGCCGACTCATCCTTCGCACAGGCCGGCTCGACGCCGGAAGGGACATTTGTGCTGCGCGTGCCGGCCCCGCGCTTCGCCGACGTGCTGGCGCAGGTGGAAGAATTGGGCCATGTCCAGCAGCGCCGGATCAGCGGTCAGGATGTGACCGAGGAATACGTCGACCTGCAGGCGCGCATCCGCAACCTGGAGCGTTACGAGCAGCGGCTGCTGGCATTCGTCGACCGTGCGGCGAAGGTGTCAGACTTGCTGGCGATCGAGCAGGAGCTCGCGCGGGTCCGCGGCGAGATCGAGATGCTCACGGGACGCGCGCGGTATCTGGACCGGCAGGTAGATCTGGCGTCGATTCAGGTGAGCGCCCACGAGCAGGCCAAGGCGTCCGGTGGGGTCTGGGACTTCTCGGGGACGCTCACGAAAATCCAGGCTGCGTTCCTGGCGACGATCCGCCAGTTGCTGCGAGTGGCTGAAGCCGTGGTCGTCGCCGTGAGCGCCCTGGTACCCGTGGTCGTGCTGGCCGGCCTGGCCTGGTTCGTGCTGCGCCGGGTCCGCGTGGCCCGGGGATTCTGACACCAGCATCATCAGCTAGTCAGGAGCGGGAGGGAGTAGTTCTTCCCGCCTGGCCACAGACAGGTCGGTGGTTTGAATCAGGCTCACCGCCGCGACGATCGCCAGTCCGCCTGCGATCTGGACTGCGCCCAGCGTCTCGTGCAGCAGCGCCATCGCCGCGGCGCTGCCGACCACCGGTTCCAGCGTGGCGGTCAGGCTGGCCAGGCTGGGTGTGATGTGTCGCAGCCCGTACAGAAACAATCCAAACGGAAGAATTGTGGCGAAGATCGCGATGAATCCGAAGAGCAGCCACTCGACCGGCGCGTAACCTGAGAGGTACGCCTTCCACGGCTGCACGATCAGGCTCCAGGCAACGGCGCCCGATCCCAGCGCGTACAGCAGCACCGTCCACGAGTCCACTTGCCGGATCCGTGCTCGGGCCAGGATCGCATACACACCGAAAGCGATTGCGGAAAAGGATCCGGTGAGCAGTCCCAATGGCTGCATACGGATGCCCTCCCTGCCGGCGACGAGAAAATACGCACCGGCCAGCGCGAGTAGGATAGCGCCGCCCCGCATCGGCGTGATGGTCTCGCGGGTCACGGCCCAGGCATACAGCGTGACGAAGACCGGACCCGTGTACTGCAAGAACAGCGCGGTGGAGACGTCTGTCAGGCTGATCGTCAGGTAGTAGCTGAACTGGGACGCGGTCATCGCCAGCCCCAGCACCACCAGCCGTCCCACTAGGCTCCGGGATACCCGAAGCGGATGTCTGCGCAGCGCCAGGATGACCAGAAGCGTCGCAAAGGACGCGGTCAGCCGGATCTCGATCAATGTCCACGGTTCGATGCGGCGGTTGAAGAGGCTCTTCGCGACGACTCCCGATATGCCCCAGAGAGTCGCCGCGCCCATGACGGCGAGGTAGCCTCGGGGCCGATCACGCAATAAAGGCGTTCACCGCGAGGACCAATCCCGCCAGCATGTCGGACCCCGACGTTTCCCCAAACGCCATGACGCTGCGAGCCGCGGCGGCGATGCGGTCCGGATCATTTTCAGCCACCGCGTCGACGAGCCGGTGCCAGGCCTCGCTGGCCTCCCCCCGCGCCGCGGCCTCAAGATAGGCCATGCTGATGCGGGTCGTCCGGTCCCGCACGCCAGAGACGATTGCCTGGCGCATCAGATCTGCGGTATCTGGATACAGCGCCAGCGTGAGCAGGCATCCGACGAGGACATCATCGCCTGAGGGTGTCAGTCCTGGGCCCAGACCGGCCAGCGCCCCTGCGGCACGACTCACGAGAAGCGCATCAGAACGCTGCAGTCCCCGAGCCAGATCGCGGAGCGCTGGGGCCGCGCGCGTCTCCAGTGCTGTCGTCGCCAGGTGTCCAGTCGCGGCGCGGGCCAGGCCGCCCTCGGGTGCTTCCGCTTCGAGCACGCCTCGCAGCGTGACTAGATTGTGGCGAAGCCTGCTGATTTGTTCCCCTGGCCATGGCGGCAGCGCCGCGTCCCACACGATGGCACCGGCGAGTTCGATCTCGAGACCGCCGGCCCGCAGCACGCGGTCCGTGGACGTCGCGGTGTCGCCTGCTGCAACGCGATCGTGAAATGTCTCCGCGTCGACGACGATATTGAGCGGACCATTCAAGAGCACGGGCGTGACCAGGGCGACGATCCGGCCCTCGAGATCCACATAGCAACTCCGGGTGAAGGCCGCGAGGACTTGACCGACCCGGGGCTGGCCGAGCGCGGTGTGAACTGGGCGGCTGACCGATAGCGCCCGCAGGCTCGGAAACGGAGAAACGCGGAAACGGGGAAACGCGGAGGAACTCATCGCGCTTCCCCGCTTCCGTGCTTCCGCGTTTCCGCACTCATGCGCTGCGCCGCGTCGGCGACGGCCTCCACAATGCCCTGATAGCCAGTACATCGACAGAGGTGACCCGCCAGGGCCACCCGGATTTCCTCCGCGGTCGGGCTGGGATGCTCGCGCAAGAAGGCGAGGGTCGTCATCAGAAAGCCGGGAGTACAGAAGCCGCACTGCAACCCGTGATGCTCGCGGAACGCCTCCTGGACCGGGTGCAGGCGGTCCGGCGTACCCAGCGCCTCCACCGTCGTGATCTCCCCGCCGGCCGCCTGCACGGCGAACATCAGACAGCTGCGCACCGGCTCGCCGTCCAGTAAAATCGTGCAGGCACCGCAGACGCCGTGCTCGCACCCCACATGTGTTCCCGTGAGCCCGAGGTGCTCCCGGAGGAAATCCACCAGCGTTGTCCGGACATCGACCGTTGCGGTCCGCGGAACCCCGTTCACGCGTACGGTGACCGCCGTGCTCGTGAGCAGCGCAGGAACCGTCGACTTTGCACGCACCGGATTACGGCGAGGCGCTATCCTCGCCTTGGGCGGTCGCCTGACCATGCTGGCACGTTTCTTCATATACCTATGTTGTCATCGCGAGCGCCGAAGGCGCGTGGCGATCCGCACCTTATGCCGTCATCGCGAGCGCAGCGAAGCGATCTCCTCTCAAGTGGAGATTGCCACGGGGCTGCGCCCCTCGCAACGGGGGAGATTGCTTCGGCCCTTCGGGCCTCGCAATGACAGATGGGTAGCTTTTTCATCGCATTCCCGTTTGTTTCATTTTCGCCCGCTCCACCGCCATACGCAGCGCCCGCTGCGCCAGCACCCCGGCCACTTCCTTCCGGTACTCCGCGGACGCGTGAATGTCGCCGGTCGGGTCGATCTGGTGTGTCACGACCTTCTGGAGTTGAGCGAGTGTGCCATCAGTGACCGCCTTGCCGGTGACGACCGCCTCGGCGTCCGGAATGCGGACCGGCACCGGCCCCACGCCGGTGAAGGCCAGGCGCGCCTGGGCGCAGATATCTCCTGCCAGCGTCACCAGCACGCCGACGCCGACCAGCGCGTAGTCACCGTGCCGGCGGGCCACTTCCAGGAACGCCGTCCCGTGCCGCTCGTGCGCCGGGAACCGGACTTCAACCAACAGCTCGTCAGGCCGGAGGGCGGTCGTGAGATAGGAGATGAAGAACTCGCGCGCACCGAGGCGGCGCGTTCCTCCCGAGCTTTTGACGATCACCGTTCCATCCAGTGCGGCCAGCACCGCTGGCAGCTCAGCGGACGGATCTGCGTGCGCGATGCTGCCGCCCACGGTCCCGCGGGTACGGATCTGCAGATGCCCCACCAGCGGCAGCGCGTCGGCCAGCAAAGGCAGCCTCCGCGCGACTACCGCCGAACGCTCCGCCGCGCGCTGCCTCGTCATCGCCCCGATCGCGATTTCCCCATTCTCCTGGCGGATGTAGTCGAGGCCTCTCACGCGGTTGAGGTCGATGATGACCGATGGGCGCGCCAGCCGCATATTCAGGAGCGGGACTAGGCTCTGCCCGCCGGCGAGCAGTTTCCCGTCGGTCCCGTAAGCTCGCAAGAGGGCCAGGGTTTCTTCCACCGATTCGGGTGCGACGTACTGGAAGGGGGCCGGTTTCACCTAGGCGGCTCCGTTTTGGCCTCTCGAATCAGCTCCCGCAGCCTGTTCGGGCTGAGCGGCATCTCCGTGACGCGGATGCCGAAGTCCAGCAGCGCGTCATCGAGTGCCTGTGCCACGAGCGCCGGGACCGGAATCACGCCGGCCTCACCGGCCCCCTTCACGCCCAGCGGGTTGAGCGGCGAGGGCGTCTCCAGGTGGACCACCTCGACCTCGGGGACCTCCATCGCGGTCGGCAGCAGGTAGTCCATAAATGTTTGGGTCAGAAGTTGCCCGCTCTCGTCATATACCAGTTTCTCGTAGAAGGCTCCGCCAAGCCCCTGCGCCACACCGCCGCGGATCTGACCTTCGAGGATCATCGGGTTGATAATCCTGCCGCAGTCGTGGACCACCACGTATTTCAGAATCTTGAGCATGCCGGTGTCGATGTCGACCTCGATGATCGCGGCATGCACGCCGTTGGGGAATGTCCCGCGCGGCGGGGCGAAGTAGCGGCTGGCTTCCAGCCCGGGCTGCTCCCACGCTTCTGGAATGGTGCCGCGCAGCGGGTTGGCCGCAACCGCGACCTCCGCCAGCGTCATCGACCTGGCGGGCGTGCCGCGGACCGAGACGCGGCCGTCCTCCAGCATCAAGTCTTCCACGCGGGCCTCGAGTTTGGTCCCCGCAACTACGAGCGCCTTTTCCCGCACGGCCTGTGCCGCGAGATGCACGGCATTCCCCGCCACGACGGCCGCGCGGCTGGCGAATGTTCCCGTCCCCCACCCGAACGCCCCGCTATCGCCGGTCGTGATGACGATGTCTTCCACCGGAACCGTGAGCGCATCGGCGATGATTTGGGCGAAGGATGTGAAGTGCCCCTGCCCCTGTGTCCCGACGCTCGTCGCCGCATGGACTTTGCCTGACGGTTCAACCGTGACCCGGCACCCCTCGTACGGGCCGATGCCGGATCCTTCGACATAGCAGGCCACCCCCAGCCCGACGTAGCGGCCCGCCGCGCGGTGCCGCGTCCGTTCCTGCACCCAGCCGTCGTAGCCGATCTTCTGCAGCGCGGCGTCCAGTGTCGCCGGATAGTTCCCGCTGTCATAGATGAGCGGCGCGTTGTCCTGGTAGATCAGTCCGACGTCGTAGGGGAATTCGTGGGGCTGGATGAAGTTGCGGCGGCGTACCTCCATCCGGTCCATGCCGAGTTCCCGGGCCACCCGGTCCATCAGGCGTTCCATCACGAACACACCGTGCGGGCGGCCGGCGCCGCGGTATGGGCTGACCGTGGTCTTGTTGGTGAACACCGCGCGAAACTCGCAGCGATAGTTGGGAATCTTGTACGGGCCCGGTAGTGTGGTGCTGGCGACGATCGGGACGACGATGCCGTAGGGAATATAGGCGCCGGAATCGTACAAGAACACCGTCTTGACGCCAACGATCCGCCCGTCGCGGTCGACGGCAATCGCCGCATCGTGGATCTGCTCGCGCTCGTGGTTCATGGCCGCGAAGTTCTCCCGGCGGTCCTCGATCCACTTCACCGGCCGGCCGAGCTGCATCGCCGTGTAGGGCACCAGGACCTCCTCGGGGTAGAACATCATGATCTTCGGCCCAAACCCACCGCCGACGTCGGGCGCGATCACCCGGACATTGGCCTGGGCCAGGTTCAACAGGCGTGCCAGGCCGTTGCGGATCGGGATCGGCGCCTGCGTCGAATCCCACACCATCAACTGTCGCAGCCGGGGGTCCCATTCCGCCACCACGCCCCGGCACTCCATCGGCGCGGCGGTCCCGCGGTCGATGACAAACCGTTCGGTGAAGACGTGGGCCGCGTGCGCAAACGCTTCGTCCACGTTGCCCACGTGCTGGGTGTAATGGGCACAGATGTTGGTGCCAGCATCCTCATGCAACAGTGGGGCCTCCGGCTGCACCGCTTGCTCCAGCGTCACCACCGGCGGCAGCGGGTCGTACTCCACCTCGATCAGGTCCAGGGCGTCTTCGGCGACGTACCGGTTGGTGGCGACGACGAAAGCGACCGGCTCGCCGACATGGCGGACCTTGTCATGCGCCAGGGCGTACTGGGTCTTGTGGTGGACCAGCGCCGGATGCGGGATCAGCCGGGGCAGCGGTTCCTGCAGGGAAGGTGGGAGGTCGGCGTAGGTATACACCGCCGCGACGCCGGCCAGCGCCTTGGCCTGGGTGGTATCGACGCGACGCACGCGGGCATGAGCATGCGGGCTGCGCAGCAACGCGGCGTGAAAGAGATTGGGCAGGGCGACGTCGTCGACGAAGGTCCCGGCTCCGGTGAGCAGGCGGGGATCCTCGTTGCGCCGGATGCGTTCACCGAAATAACGCGTGGTCACCGTGGCCGAGTTCTACGCCGGTAGGCGACTCCCTGGCTTCGGCTAATACCATCCATTGGTGATGAATAGAGGCGAGGAGGCAGCCGTATGAAGCACGTCGTGGTGCTGACGACCGGCGGGACGATCTCGACGCGCGATGTGGATGGGAGCGGAGCGAGGCCGGTGTTGCGGGGGCAGGACCTGTTGCAGCAGATCCCAGATCTCGGCGCAGTGGCGGAGGTCGAGGTGGCAGAGCTGGCATTCGTGCCAGGTGCCTTCATGACGCTGGCGACCATGCGCCAGATGAGCGAACGCGCGCGGCAAATCCTGTCCCAGCCCCAAGTGGCGGGTCTGGTGGTCACCCACGGCACGGACACGTTGGAAGAAAGCGCGTACCTGCTCTATCTCACGGTCGATACTGACAAACCGGTCGTCTTCACCGGGGCGATGCGGAACTCGTCCCAGATCGGATTCGATGGGTACCGCAACCTCTATGATGCGATCAGAGTGGCGGCCAGCGAGAGCGCCCGCGGGCTGGGCACACTGGTGGTCCTCAACGAGGAGATGCACTCCGCGCGGTGGGTGACTAAAACGAATGGACAGAAGGAGGACACCTATGAGTCGCCGGCCACCGGCCCGGTCGGCGTGGTGTATGGAGACGGTCCGCACGTCTTCATGCGTCCTCTCCCCCATACCGTCTTGCCGCCCCACTTGGAACCGCGGGTGGATCTGATCCGTCTGTGTGTGGATGGCGACGACAAGTTCATCCGTTGCGCCGCCGAGGCAGGCACGCGGGGGCTGGTGCTGGAGGTGTTCGGCGGCGGGCGCATCAACCCCCCACTGCTCCCCGCGCTCGATCGAGCCCTGGCCGGCGGGATGATGATCGTGGCGACGACGCGCTGCATCACCGGCAACATGTGGGATATGTACGGTTACGAGGGCGCCTTCCGCGACCTGCAGCGCCGCGGCGTGATCTTTGCCCATGATCTGCCCGGCCACAAGGCGAGGCTGAAGTTGATGCTGGCGCTGGGGAACGGCCTGTCGCGGGCGCAGGCCGGGGAGTACTTCGAGAAAGCATGAACACACCGCTGTGGATCCCCTCCGACGAGCGGAAGCGGGCCGCGCATCTCACCCACTTCATCGATCTCGTCAACGTCAGGTATGGTCTCGCGGATCGCACCTACCGGTCCCTGTATGCATGGTCCATCACCCACATCCCGGAGTTCTGGGCGATGATGTGGGAGTTCGGTGAGATGCGCGCGTCGCGGGGATATGATGCCGTGGTCGATGACCTGGGCGTTTTTCCTGGCGCGAAGTGGTTTGCCGGAGCCCGGTTGAACTTCGCAGAGAACCTGCTGCGCTACCGCGATGCACAGGCCGCGTTGATCTTCCGGGACGAGACGGGACGATCCATCCGGATGACTTACGCGGAACTGTACGAGGCTGTGGCCAGGCTGGCGGGGTCACTTCGCGCGGTAGGCGTCCGCCCGGGCGACCGGGTCTGCGGCTACATGCCGAATCTCATCGAGACCGCTGTGGCAATGCTGGCCACGACGGCCGTCGGCGCAGTCTGGGCGTCCTGCGCCACTGACATCGGGCCGCAGGCCGCGCTGGACCGCCTCGGCCAGGTCGAGCCGAAGGTGCTCTTCACCGCCGACGGCTACGTCTATAAGGGAAAGCCGTTTGTCACGCTCGACAACGCCGCCGCGGTGGCCCGCGGGATCCCGTCTCTCGTGCGGGTGGTCGTCGCATCCTACGCCGGGGCGCGACCGGATCTCGGCGCCATTCCACGCGCCGTCGGCTCCGAGGAATTCCTGTCGGCGGAGCGGCATCCGGCTCCGGACTTCGCACAATTGCCCTTCGACCATCCTGTGTACATCATGTTCTCCTCCGGCACGACGGGAAAGCCGAAGTGTATGGTGCAGAGCGCCGGGGGCGTACTGATCAACCACCTGAAAGAACTCTTGCTGCACACCGACCTGCAGCGTCGCGACGTGATCACCTACATCACTACATGCAGCTGGATGATGTGGAACTGGCTCCTCTCCTCCCTGGCCGTCGGCGCCTCCGTATTGCTCTACGATGGCAACCCCGCGTACCCGGATCTTGGAGCCATGTGGAAACTGGTGGCGGACGAGCGCGTAACAATCTTCGGGACCAGCGCCACGTATCTCAACGCCCTGCGCACCGCCGGTGCACGGCCGGGGCGGGATCACGATCTGTCGTCGCTGCGGGAGATCTCTCAAACTGGATCCCCGCTATCGGCGGAAGGATTCGAGTACGTCTACCGTGAGATCAAGCAGGACGTGCATTTCAACTCCATCTCCGGCGGAACCGACATCAATGGGTGCTTCGCTTGTGGCAACCCGATCAGCCCGGTGTACGCGGGCGAGTTGCAGGGCCCGGCGCTGGCGATGAAGGTGAACGCCTACGACGAACAGGGCAACCCGGTGCTGGACCAGCAGGGCGAGCTGGTCTGTGAGGCGCCGACCCCCTCCATGCCCCTGTACTTCTGGAACGACCCGGACGGCCGCAAGTATCGAGACGCCTACTTCACCTTCTATCCCAACAAACATGTGTGGCGGCATGGAGATTATGTATGCATCCATGGCGACACCGGCGGCATCACGTTTCTTGGCCGCTCCGACGCCGTGCTGAAGCCGGGTGGGGTGCGCATCGGGACAGCCGAGATCTACCGGATCCTCGAGCAGTTCCCCGAAGTCGCCGACAGCGTGGTCGTCGGCCAGTCGTGGCGAGGAGACCAGCGGATCGTGCTGTTTGTGAAGCTGGCGGCCGGCGGGCCGCTCACGCCGCAGCTGCGCGATGCCATCCGCGCGCGGCTCCGCGCGCAGGCCTCGCCCCGGCACGTGCCGGCGGTGATCCTGGCGGTGCCGGACATTCCATACACCTACAACATGAAGAAGGTTGAAAGCGCCGTGGCGAATATCATCAACGGCAGGCCTGTAGTGAATCGAGATGCGCTCGTGAACCCGGACGCGCTGGCCTACTATGAGGCGTTCTTGCAGGTACTACAGCACGAGTAACTGGAGGGTGGCATGAAAGTCGAAGGAACGTACACACTCCCCGCCCCGCGGCAGCGGGTGTGGGAGTTGCTGAACGACCCCGCGGTGCTGGCCCGCGCCACCCCTGGGGTGAAAGAGCTGCAGCCGCAGGGAAATGATGTCTTCAAAGCGATTATCGAGATCGGCATCGGCCCGGTGAAGGGTACGTATATGGGCCAGGTGAGCATCGCGGATAGAGTTCCCCCGCAGCGCATGCGGCTGATCGTCGAAGGCGGCGGGAAAGCCGGAACGGTCAAGGCCAGCGGCGAGCTCCGTCTGGAAGAAGAGGACGGCCGGACGGTCATCGACTACACCGGCGATGCCCAGATTACCGGGTTAATCGCCAGTGTCGGGCACCGGCTCATCGGCGGCGTGGCCAAGCAGATGGCCATGGACTTCTTCAAGGCACTGGAGCGCGAACTGACAAAATGAGGAGTGCGGATTGGAGAAAAGCAGTCTTCTCAGTCTCCCCAGTCTTCCCAGTCTACTTCATTAAACAAAACGTATTAAGACTGGGGAGACTGGGTAGACCGGGAAGACTAGGAGACTGTACTCGCCTATGGTGATTTCCCGTGCGCTGGGCGCCCGCATCAAGCGTCGTGAGGATCCCCGGCTCATCACCGGCACCGCAACGTACGTCGACGACATTATGCTGCCCGGCCTGCTGCACGTGGTCATCGTCCGCAGCCCACATGCCCATGCGAAGGTGACGGCCATCGACACGGAGGCGGCGCGCCGGGCGCCCGGTGTTGCTGCGGTCTGGACCGGAGAAGACGTCGCCGCGCGCTGTGGCCCTCTGCCAATCGGTCCGCGGATCCGAGACATGAAGGTGCCCAAACGCTACCCGCTGGTGATCGACGGCGTGGTGCGCCACGTCGGTGATCCGGTCGCCGTGGTCGTTGCCACCGACCTGGCCGCCGCCCGGGACGCGGCCGATCTCGTCGAGGTGACATACGAGCCGCTTGCGGCCGTGATCGACGTGGAGGCGGCCATGCGGGCGGACGCTCCCGTGATCCATCCGGATCTGGGGACCAACTCCTGCTTCCGCGTGACCTTTGGAAGTCCGGTGGACGAGGTGTTCGCGTCCACCGAGAAGACCGTATCCCTGCGTCTGATCCAACAGCGCCTGGTGCCGATGGCGATGGAAACACGGGGCGTGGTCGCGCACTACAAAGGCGGCGAACTGACGCTGTGGACGTCCACCCAGATCCCGCACGTCGTCAAGACGACGGTGGCCGAGATGGTGCGTCTGCCCGAACACGAGGTGCGCGTCATTGCGCCCGAGGTCGGGGGTGGGTTCGGCAGCAAGCTGGACGTCTACGGCGAGGAAGCGCTCCTGGGGGCGCTGGCGCTCGCCCTGGGCCGGCCGGTGAAGTGGGTGGAGACGCGCCGCGAGAACTTCATGGCCACGACGCATGGGCGGGGTCAGGTCGTCTACGTAGACGCGGCCGCCACCCGCGATGGGACCATTACCGGCCTGCGGGTGCGGGTCCTGGCCGATATCGGTGCCTATTCGCAGTTGCTCAGCGCCGCCGTGCCGACCAACACCGGATTGATGAGCTGCGGGTCGTACCGCATCCCTCACGCGTTTGCCGAAGTCATCGGCGTCTTCACAAACTGTACGCCCACCGGTGCGTACCGGGGTGCGGGGCGGCCGGAGGCGACGTTCCTCATCGAACGCGCCGTGGACGCGGTGGCGAGGGCGCTCGCCATGGATCCTGCCGAAGTGAGGCGCCGCAACTTCATCCCGCCCGAGGCGTTTCCCTTCAAGACCCCAACCGGCGCCACCTACGATAGCGGGAACTACGAGCCGGCGCTGGACAAAGCGCTGCAGATGGTCGGGTACCAGGCGCTGCGCGAGGAGCAGCACCGTCTGCGTGAGCAAGGACGATATCTCGGGATCGGACTCTCCAGTTACGTGGAGATCACCGGCCTGGGTGCCGCGGCGGCCCTGCCCGGCGGACTGTGGGAGAGCGCCACGGTGCGTGTCGAGCCCACCGGGAAGGTCACCGTGCTCACCGGGTCCTCACCCCACGGGCAGGGTGAGGAGACGACGTTCGCCCAGATCGTCACCGATCGGCTTGGTGTGCCGGTCGATGACGTCGTGGTCGTCCACGGTGATACTCGCGCCGTCCCGTACGGCGTGGGCACCTTTGGGAGCCGCAACACCGCAATCGGCGGGTCGGCCGTCTTCATCGCCTCGGACCGCATCCGCGAGAAGGCGGTCCGAATCGCGGCGCATCTGTTGGAGGCGGCGCCGGGCGACGTGGAACACGACGGTGCGCGGTTCCAGGTGCGCGGCAGCCCGCAGCGCGCCGTGGAGTTCAAAGACGTGGCTCGCGCCGCGTATAAAGGGGCGAAACTGCCGCCCGGGACGGAGCCGGGACTGGAAGTGACGCACTTCTTTGCGCCCCCGGAGCGGGTGTTTCCATTTGGAACGCACGTGTGCGTCGTGGAGGTCGACACCCAGACCGGCGAGGTAATGATCCGGCGCTACGTCGCGGTGGACGACTGCGGCACGATCCTCAACCCGCTGCTGGTCGCCGGCCAGGTGCACGGCGGTATCGCACAGGGCCTGGCGCAGGCACTCTACGAAGAAGCCGTGTACGACGAGAGTGGGCAGTTGCTGACGGCGGGGCTGCCCGACTATGCCGTGCCGAAGGCGGCTCAACTACCGGCGTTCGACCTCGGGCACACCGTAACGCCGTCACCGCACAACCCGCTGGGCGCGAAGGGCGTGGGCGAGGCCGGCACCATCGGCGCCACCCCCGCGGTCGTCAACGCCGTGTTGGATGCCCTGACCCCGTTCGGCATCCAACACCTGGACATGCCCCTCACACCACGGAAGATTTGGGAAGCGATTCAGGCCTCAAGCGGCCAACCAGGAAGTAGGTCGTCATCTCGCCCTTCCCCTTGACGGCAATCCGGCCTCGCTCCTCAAACTGATAACGGTCGCGCAGCAGGGCATACGTATCCGGGGTGACCTGGATCCGGCCGGGGACTCCGTGGGATTCCATCCGGCTTGCGGTGTTCACGGTGTCTCCCCACAGGTCATAGCTGAACTTCTTCCGGCCGATGACGCCGGCAACGACGGGACCGGAATGGATCCCGATGCGCAGCGCTAACCGCATGCCTTCCTTCACGGCATACGCGTCGAGTGCCTCCTGCATCTGCAACGCCATCTCTGCGACCGCTTCCGCGTGATCCGGTCGCGGGACCGGCAGCCCGCCGACGACCATGTAGGAGTCTCCGATCGTTTTGATCTTCTCTAAGTGGTGCTGCTCCGCCAGCCGGTCGAACTCCGAGAACACGTCATTGAGCAGCGTGACGACCTTCTGCGCGGACATCTCCGCGGAGAACGTCGTAAAGTCCACGAGATCGGCAAACAGCACGGTCACGCTGGCGTATGCATCGGCAATCGCGCCGGAATCGCGCTTGAGCCGCTGCGCGATCGGGCGGGGCAAGATGTTCAGGAGCAGCTGCTCAGAGCGCTGCTGTGCTTCGTCTCTCTCCCGGACGACATAGCGCATCAACAGGATCGTGACCACCGCCAGGCCGCCGATGTTCATGGCGAAGAAGATGGCACTGAACACCGGTGGAATCGATGGAGCGCCCGCCGCGATCGCATGCTCGAAGATTCCAGAGGCGGCGACGAGGACAAGGAAGACGACCAGCCATCCCTGCCACCCACGTGAGCCGCCGGTGAGCAGGGCGTACAACGGAGTCCAAAACGACCACACCACCACGGCTCCAGATCTGGCGATCCCGCCGAGCTGCCACTGGAGCAGGAATGGCAGGATCGCCATCATGCCCAGCTGGCCCGTTCGGAACAGATCGAACCGGTCGCTGGCAACTGCGAGCGGCAGGGTGATGGCGGAGAGAACCGAGTATGCTAGCGGGATGACCGCGCCGCGGTAGAGACCGAGGGCAGCGTACATCCCAGCCCAGACCACCCCCGCCAGGCTAATCAACCCTGTGGTTAGTGACAGGGTGGCTTTGTGGAGGCGAACCTCGTCCGAATCGGAGGGCCGGACTCCTGCCGTAGTCATACGCGCGATCAACGCGAGCCACGCACGCCGCATATCGGCAGTGTCATTTTCTTGGGCCACAGGTTTCCCCTGCCACCCACCCCAGGGGAGATTGGGTAGATTTGGTAGATAGCGTATGATAAGAAACATGGAATTCCCCAACCGGTGGAGGCTCCATGCATCCTGAGATTGCGCGGATCCAATCCATGCTGGACGGCCAGGGCTACGTGGCCGACGAGGCGCTGGCCACCTCAGTCTATCTGGCGATTCAGTTGCGCAAGCCGTTGTTGATCGAAGGCGGGGCCGGGGTTGGAAAGACCGAGGTGGCGAAGGTCATGGCCGCCGCCCTCGAGACCGACCTCATCCGCCTGCAGTGCTATGAAGGGCTGGATGCCACCACCTCGCTGTACGAGTGGAATTACCAGCGCCAACTGTTGCATATCCGGATGATGGAGCATAGCGATCTCCCCCTCGAGGTCAAGGAGCGAGAGATCTTCAGCGAGCCGTTCCTGTTGAGGCGGCCGCTGCTGCAGGCGATTACCCATCACCGGGCGCCGGTGCTGCTGATCGACGAGTGCGACCGTGCCGACGAAGAGTGGGAGGCGTTCTTGCTGGAGGTGCTCTCCGACTGGCAGGTGACCATTCCCGAGATCGGGACGATCAAGGCGCAGCACGTTCCCTACGTCGTGCTCACCAGCAACCGCACCCGGGAGCTGGGCGACGCGCTGCGGCGGCGCTGCCTGTACCTGTGGATCGACTATCCGACATTTGAGAAGGAGCTCGCCATCGTGCGGCGCAAGGTCCCCGGCGTCAACGGGCAGCTGGCCGGCCAGATCGCGGCATTCATGCAGTTCGTGCGCCGGGCCAAGCTGGAGAAGACGCCAGGGCTGGCGGAGACGCTGGATTGGAGCGCCGCGCTGATCGCCCTGCATCGCGACCATCTCGACCGTGAGGCGGTCGAGCAAACGCTGGGGGCGCTGTTCAAGCATCGTGACGACGCCAACCTGATGCGGGCGCAATGGCTGGATCATCTCCTGCGCGGGGTGGACGAGATCGGGCGCGAGGCGGCCCCGTGGAGCCAGGAGACGATCAGCCGCGTGGCCGAGCGGGTGCTGCCCAAATCATGAGCCTGGCGGGAGATCTCACCACCCACGTCGTTGGATTTTGCCGCAGGCTGCGCGCCCGCGATCTGCCCGTCGGCCCCAAGGAGGCCGCGGACGCGCTGCGCGCGCTGGCCGCCGTGGATGTGTCGAACCGGCGGGAGTGTTACCTGGCCCTGCGGACGGTGCTCACCTCCCGCTACGAGGACCTGGCGGTCTTTGATGACGTGTTCCGGGAGTTTTGGAACCCACCGGCGCCGCAGCCAACGGGCGCCGACCAACCCGAGCCGGACCTTCCGGCGCTGGCATCAGATGGGCAGACGCCGTCACTACTCTCCTGGTTGGACGAAGCGCTGCAGTCGCAGGGGGAGGAGTCGATTCCCGCTTACAGTCCGGTCGAACTGCTGACGCAAAAAGACTTCAGCACCTTCACCGGCAATGAGCTGGACGAGGTCAGCCGGCTTGTCGTCGCCATCGCCCGGCGCGTGGCCACCCGCCTCAGCCGGCGGGTGCGCGCGGTACGCCGCGGGCATGCCCTGGATCTCCGGCGCACCATCCGCCACAGCCTGCGCCGCGGCGGCGAGATCGTCGAGCTGGCGTACCGCAAGCGCAGGATTCAGAAGACCCGGGTGGTGCTGCTGGCCGATGTCAGCGGCTCGATGGACTTGTACAGCCGGTTCCTGATCCAATTCATCTTCGCGCTGCAGCACGCGCTGGGACAGGTCGAGACACTGGTCTTCAGCACGACGCTGACGCGGGTCACGGAGGCTCTCTCAGAATCTGACCTGCGCGCGGCGCTGGATCAGGTCGCCCGCACCGTGCCCGACTGGTCCGGCGGGACGAAAATTGGGCAGAGCCTGCGGGCGTTCCTCACCCGGTACGGTGGCCTGCTGCTCACGCCGCGCACCGTGGTCATTGTGATCAGCGACGGGTGGGATACCGGCGACATCGACGTGCTCGACGACGCCATGCGCGAACTCCACGCCCGCGCCGGCCGGGTGATCTGGCTGAATCCGCTGCTGGGCAGCCCTGGGTACGAGCCCATCTGCCAAGGTATGCGCGTGGCGCTCCCGTACGTGGACGTGTTTGCCTCGGCGCACAACCTGGAGAGCCTCAGACAACTCGAACGACATTTGGCGCTGCGCCGGAGATAAGTCATGGGAGTGCGTTCATGAGGGAACTCACCGAGATTCTTGACGCCATCGATCGCTTCGCTGCGGCGGGGGAGCCGATGGCGCTGGCGACAATCGTCGGCGTGCGTGGCTCCACCTACCGGCGCCAGGGCGCCCGGCTGCTGCTGACCCGCAGCCAGGAGATGGTCGGCAACATCAGCGGAGGATGCCTGGAAGGCGATGTGATGGTCGTCGCCGACGAGGTGATGACCAGCGGGCAGGCGCGCCTGGTGACCTATGATCTGACGGCCGATGACGACGTGGTCTGGGGGCTGGGCCTGGGGTGCAATGGCGCGGTGGACATCTTTGTGGAGCCGGTCGATCCATCGGCGGAGATCTTTATCCTGTATCGCAAGGCGATCGCCGAAGAACAGGCGCTGGCCGTGGTGACCGTCTTGAGCGGCGCGGCGCCCGCGGGCCCCGGACCATTCGCTCAGCCGAGGCTGGCAATGTGGGCGGACGGCGCGCGAATCGGGACGCTTGGCGACGCGACGATGGATGACCGGGCGGCTCGGGCCGGGACGGCCGCGATCCAGGAAGGGGCCTCACGCATCCTCAGCCTGCTGGGATCGGCTGGAGCGGTTCAGGCGTTTGTGGAGGTGCTGCGGCCGCCGATTCGCCTCGTCGTCTGTGGCGCCGGACACGATGCGGTGCCGGTCGTCCAGCTTGCCGCCCAGATGGGCTGGCGGGTGGTCGTTGTCGATTCGCGGGAGCGGTTCCTCACCAGGGACCGATTCCCGGCAGCGCGGCAGTTCATCAAAGCCGACCCCACGTCCGCAGCCGACCGCGTGCCCATGGACGACCGGACCTACGTGGTGATCATGACCCACAACTACCTGCACGATCGTGATCTGCTGCGCGGCTTCCTGCGGACCGGGGCCGGCTATCTCGGCATGCTCGGTCCGAGAATCCGCACCGAGAAGATCCTCGATGAACTGCGGCGCGATGGCGTCACGGTGTCGGACCGGGACCACGGCCGCATCTTCGGGCCGCTGGGCCTCGACATCGGAGGCGAGACACCGGAGGAGATCGCCCTCGCCATCGTCGGGGAGATTCAAGCGGTCGAATCCGGGCGGCGTGGCGGTTTCTTGCGTGAACGCAAGGGGCCGATCCACGGACAACAGGTCACAGGCTCCAGGTCACAGGTCACAGGTGGTGACAGGTGATAGCTCACAGATCTGTGAGCTGTGACCTGTGATCTGTGACCGGTAGTTCTCGCGTCGCCGCCATCATCCTCGCCGCCGGGGCCAGCGCCCGCATGGGCACTCCCAAACTGCTGTTGACGCACCGCGGCGTGCCGCTCTTGCGCCTTGCCGTGGACGCGGCGATCCGCGGAGGGTGCGACGACGTGGTTGTGGTCCTCGGTGCAGATCGCGAGCGTTATCTGCCCGTCCTGAAGGGTACACCCGCCCGTCCCGTGCACAACCCCGATTTTGCCCAGGGCATGAGTACCTCCATCCGCACCGGCATCGAAGCAGTGCCGGAAGATGCCGGGGCCGCGGTGATCATGCTGGCCGATCAGCCGTTCGTCGACGAGGCCGTCATCCGCCGCCTGATTGAGACGTACCGCACATCGGGGCGAAAGATCGTGGCCAGCACCTACGAAGGGGTGCGCGGTGTTCCTGTGGTGTTTGACCGGGCGCTGTTTCTCGAGTTGCTGGTCCTGGAAGGCGATCAGGGCGCGAGGCAGATCATGGCGACGTATCCCACGCACGTGGCCACCGTGGAGGTCCCCCCGGACCGCGCCCGGGATATCGACACCCCCGAGGACGCCCGCCGGTTCCTGGCCGAAGGGTAGCGGTCTTCCCCAGATTGAGGCGGGAGCACCACGAGCGCGCTGGCCACGGGCCGCTCTCCCGCTTCGTCAGACGGCATGTTCACGATGCGGCCGGCGACCACCATGGTGGACGAACCGCCGCCATCGAGATTCATGGCCTCCACCGTTCCCAGCCGCTGCAGTTCCATCGCCAGCTCCGCGATCGTCATCCCCAGGCTATGAGGCGGCTGGCGGCCGTCCACGACGAGCAGCAGGATGCGACCGTCTCCCAGCACCCCGATGGCCGTCCGCGGGTGGCGGTGCTCCACGAGCGTGGCGGGAAGTCCTTCGCTGCCCGCGATCTGGCCCTCGATCAGGAGCCGCGGACCGCCGCCGACCGCGTGCACCACATGCTCCCACCGCGCGTCGCCGGATTCCGGCGCGAACCGGAGTGTCACCGAGACCGGCGTCCCGGGCTGCAGCATCTGCAGGATCCACTGCCGGCCGCGGCCGTGGCCTGAGAGGACAAAGCCATCACGCGGAATGACGGCGTTGCCGCGCAGATCGATCACCGCGGTCACAACGCCGCCACTGATGACGGCTTCCGCGCCGAACGCGTTGGTGTGCGTGCTCTGATCGAACGACGGCTGATAGAGGAGCAACTCGTCGGCGCGGCGGTCCCGGTTGACGCCGTCGATGGAGACGTTGCCGGCGGGGGTCGTGACGCTGGCTTCAAAATGCACCCGGTCAAACAGGATTACGCCGTCGTCGGTGAACCCGGCGCAGGTCCGCTGCGGGTCGGGCTCGCTGAAGACCTCTCCCGCCACCATCAGGCAGCCCAGCGGGTCTCCCGAGGCGCCGAAGAACCCTCCGTTTGTGGCTGCCAGCGCGCCGGTGCGGCGGGCGATCTCGCTGGTGCGCATCCGCCGCATGCGCTGCCCGTCACCGGACGCCGGCCGGATGCGCAGGCCTGCCCGTGGATCAACGATCAGCGCGGCGGTCCGGAACGGGCCCGGGAGCGCGTCGAAATCCGGCACCGTCTGGATGACCCAGGTGGGAAACCCGTCCGCGGCGAGCTGCTCTTTCGCCAGCATGGCTTCAACGGCGGTGCCGAAACTGCCGACGCGGACTTTGTAGAAGCCGTCCTGGAAATCGATGAAGGCCGGCAGGCCCCGGGCGCGGATCGAGTCGGCGAGCCGGTCGGCATTCTCTTCGCCCGCGAACGCGCCGATCTGGACGCGCCACACCGGAAGCGTGTGCAGCACCCCGCGTTTCTCGATGCGCAGGTCCGCTCCCCTGGTCACCGGCACCGTGTACCGCAACCGCAGGCCCTGCTCGGCGGCCTGCAGACCCAGACCGAGCAGGCTACTGGCTTCCGCACGCGTCATCGGACTGGACGGACGGAACGAGAGCGCCAGGGGTTCCTGCAGGAGCGGTGGGTCCGCGACGAGGACGATGGCAATGGCGCCGCGGGTGAGGTCCGGCAAGAGCGCCGTGTCGTTATACGGCAGCGGCCAGGACTGCAGCCCGCTGGCCTCAGGCGCGTACCCCAGCGCTTTGACGGTGAGCACGACAGCATCCCCGCGCCGCATCGGGTCAGAAGGCAGGAAGTTGGGCGTGCGCGGCAGCAATCCGAATGCCGCGGCCGCGTCGATGAAGGGGAACAAAGGATGCGCCGGCGGCACATCCGCGAATGTTACGTCGCGTCCCGGGCGCAGCGGCAGTCCCGACGAGAGGACCAGCCATTTGACGAACTCGCCCCGCGTGATCTGCTCGTCGGGATGAAACGTCTGATCCGGAAACAGGTCGACGATATTGCGGCGGATCAGAAACTGGATGCGGTCTTCTGCCCAGTGGCCGCGAATGTCGACCGGGCTTGGCGCCTGCGCCCATGCGGGCAGTCCGGCAGCAGCGGCAGCGATGAGGACGGCGATCGCGACGACGCGCATGGTGCGAGGAATATCGTTCGGCCGACGTGGGTGCCATCCCTTGACGCTCGATGAGCCGGGCGGCGGTCCTCCACTAAAATTAGTGGTCCGATCGAGGAGGAGAACTAGATGTGGTGGCGAACCAATGTGCGCGACGGCATGGATGCCGTCCAGTCTGCGCGGGAGCCCTGACGACGGTGTTCGGGGCGTGGCGCATCGGGGGAGGGTGGTCAATGGCTAAGAAGAAGGCCAAGAAGAAGAAGTAACCAACGCGGATGTGATCGCGTAAAAACAAGAGACGGCATGCCGCCGCCTCTTGTTTTTTCCCGCTCAGGCCACGGGCTGCTGCGCCATGAGGGCTTCGACATCAACGTTCGCCTCGTCAGGATCGAGCCCATGAGCGATTCCCAGCGCCGTGGTGGCGTTCAGATCGACGGTGTCCGCCAACCGGCCATCGCGGATGATCTGCACCACCGGCCGCTCCACGCGAGATTCTGACGGGCGCACCACGAGCGCCAGACGCGCGTCTTCAAGCTCGACCAGGCTGCCGACAGGATACGCCCCCATCATCCGCAGGAAGACTTTGCTCACCACCGGATCGTAGGTGGATCCCAGACCGACGGCGATCCACCGCATGGCCAGGTCGGGGCGCAGTTTGCGCTGCGTGCCCCGGCGGGCGGTGGTCACGGTGTCGTACGTATCGGCAACCGCCACGATGCGGGAGAACAGATGGGGGCGTGGCTTGCCCGGCAGGCGTGGGTAGCCGGACCCGTCGTTGCCGGCGTGGTGCTCCAGCGCGCATACAGCGGCGGCGCGCCCCAGGCCCTCGAGATCCCGCAGGATGTCGCCGCCGTGGATGGGGTGGCGGTCGAGGATCTCCTGATCCTGCGCGCTCAGCGTGGTGGCCCGGTTCAGCACGTCCCGCGGGACCCGGACCTTGCCCACGTCATGCAAGAGGGCGCCCATGCCCAGGGCCATCAAAGCCTGCCGTTCCAGGCCCAGCCGCGTGCCGACCAGCAGCGCCAGGATCGCCACGTTGACCGCATGATAGGAGCTGGACTCGTCGTAGTTCTTGCCGGTCATCAGACCGAGCAGGGACCAGCGATTTTCCAGCACCACCTCGATGGCGGCCGAGAGGAACACCCGGGCCTTGTTGATATCCAGCGACTGCCGGCGCGCCGCCTGCGTGTGCAGTTCCTGGGCCACCGTCTGGCCGGCGTCATACGCGCTGGCGGGCTCGACCTCCACCGGCATATCCGCGGGCAGGGAGTCTTTGGGCGGCCCCACGGTGATATGCTGCACCCTCCCGGCCCGGAGCATCCCCTCGGGACCGCCGGCGGCGCGGACGGCGGCCACCGTGGCGGTGAGGACGCCGACGAAGGCGTGGATCTCGGCTGCGGTGATCCCGCGCTGCAGCGAAAACATCCCGACGGCGCGCTCCAGGCATGAGGCCAGCAAGGCGGTATTGCGCAGGCTCTCTTCCGGCAGCATCTGGTTGTCGAGGAAGAATGTGTCGCTGTAGATCTGGAAGGTCACGGTCTCGCGATCACGCAGCAGCAGGTCCACGACCTGCACCAGATCGTCCATGGCGCGCTTAACGATGGGGTGCTCTGCCGGATACATTACGCGGTGCTTGCTGGCGGTCGCCAGATACCGCAGCAGCGTGGCGGTGACTGTGGGCTGCCGGGCCGGGGTCATGGCGACGAATACCGCTGGGCCGGCGCCGCTGCGGCCTGTTCGAGCATGCGGATCGCGCTGCGCGCATATCGGGCGACTTCGCGGTCACGCCGACGCAGTTTGAAGGGTGAGGCCAAACGCTGCAACACCGGCAGTGCGTCCGTGGCCTTTGCCTGGACCAACAGCTCGATGATCCGGATGCGGAGGAAGGGATGCGCCGCCAGCGTGCGCGCTGAGAGCGCCGCCATCAGTTGCATCGTCGCTGCCCGCGCCGTCTCAACGCGGAGGTGCCGCAGGCAAGATTCGACCACCTGCGCATCCCGATCGAGCACGAAGGCGAGAAGCGTCAGCTGCGCGTCGGTGCCGGGCGCGGGGCCCAAGGCGACGACTGCTTCCTTGCGCAGACGGGCGTCTGGATGGCGCACCAGCGTCCGCAGGGCGGTCATCGCCGAGGCGCTGCGCATCTGGACCAGAGCGGGGAGAATCGCGCGCGCCAGCTCCGGGTTGCGATGGCTGAGGAGCGGCAGGATGGCATCCAGGGCGCCCTCCCCGATGCGCGCCAGCAGGGCCACCAGCGTCGCCCGGCGCGCTGTGTCCCGCTCGACCGACAGCGCCTGCGCCAGGTCCATGCCGGCGGTGTGGCCCGCCCTGCGCAGGCTGAGGACAAGTGGGTGATCCTCCGGCCAGGACCCGACATCTCTCGGCGTCATCACGTTGGCCAGGTCGACTAAAATCTTGCGGAGGGTGTTGCGGATGGCCTCGGCCTTTCGGTCATCCGTCCGGGCAGCCTGTTCGAGATGCTGAAAGATCTTGCCCAGCAGGTCGTAGGTGCCACGGCCGAGCAAAGTCCCGATATCGGCGGCCAGGGCCGTGAGGGTATCGGCCACCTCCTGCGGATCCTCGTCGGCCAGGATGAGATGGAGCAGCATCAGCGCATGCTCGTGCAGCAGCGCCGTCTCGTCCACCACCGCCTCGGCCTTCAACGCCTGCACCTCGTGTTCGCTGAGCGCCACCGCTTCTTCGGAGATCACGAAATCCACAAGGTCCTGCGGGATGTTCTTCACCCACGGCGGCAGCCGCAACTCCTCTGCCGCAGGCGGGAGGTCAAACGCCCGGCCTGTCTGCTGACTGACGAGCGTCAACACGTCGCGCGCCTTCTGGGGATCGAAGGGCAGCCCGCTGACGACCTGGGAGAGTTGCGGCGGTGACTCGCCTTCCTCCAGACAGGGGATCACCATGCGTGCGATCTGCCCGGACGTCATCGCGGTCAGGAGTGCGCGGGCCGACAGGTCTTGCGCGGCACGCTGCAGGAGGGTGCGGTGGATCATGGTCCGTTGCGGATCATCCACCCTGGTCACCGCATCGGCCAGGTTTTTGAGCAAACCCTGTGAGTCGGCGGCCGGCGCATCCACGATCACTCGGTCGAGCGCCGTCAGCGCGCCATAGACGCGGGTCCCGAGTCCCGGGCCCGAGGCGTCGGCAAACGCCTGCTTGGTGCGCTCGATGATGATAGAGAGCACCCCTGCCGCCTGCTCCGGCCCGGCGCGCAGCGCGCCCACCAGCGCCGCCCGTTCCTGCGCCGTCAACGAGCCGCTCAGCAGGCGGTGGTACGTCTCCAGGGTGACGTTGGCCGGGTCTTCGTCGCCCGGTCGCAGCTCGAGCACGCGGACGTGCTCGATGCCGTACTTCACGAGCAACCCCCGGACCCCGCCTTCCCGCAGGATGGCCTCCGGTTCCATGGTCACGATGTCCAGCAGTTGATTCAGCTCCGGTTCGGTCAGCCCGGGCAGCATCAGCAGCTGCCAGACGCCGAGGGAGTACAGCTGCAGCGCGAGGCTGTCGATCGACTCGCCTCCCTCGAAGGGGTGGCCTTCAAGGATCAAACCATCGCGGTGGGTTTCCAGGACGAAGGTCCCGTAACGTTCATGGAAGGGGCCAACGGTGGCAAGAAAGACGTTGATCGTTTGGGCGCGGAGCTGGTGTCCGGCCGCATACAGGCGCCGGGACTTCACCGCCGCGTTGAGGCGGCGGGTCACGTTAGCAGCAGACTGGGCGCGGCCCCCAATGGCCATATGTACTAGATGCCCCTAAGATTCTACGGCAATTCCAGCACGGAGTGGCCCCCTCAGCGCGGATAACGGAAGCGGAAATATATCTCTCGGACCCCCTGGGGGGCGCGATAGTGGTACTCGCTGACGAGCTGGAGGGGGCGGTCGGTGACGGGCGCGGTGAACAGCCGGGGCGCGGTGGGGTCGCCGCCCAGCCGCAGGACGGTGGTGACGAACAACTCATCGATAAGCCCGGCCCTGGCGACAGCGACGTTGAAATGCGGCCCGCCTTCACACAGCACGCGCCTGACGCGCTTGCCGGTAAGATACCGTATCACAGCCGTCAGGTCCACCTCCCCGTCCGGCGTGGCGGGGACGAGCTCCACGGCGACGCCAGCGGCGCGTACGCGATCGATGTCGGCGGGAGCGGCGCGCGGCGTGGTGATGATCAGGCGCTCCAGGTCGGTCCGGCGGAAGAACTTCTTGTTGAACGTTTCCGCCGGGAAGGAACAGGTGGCGGTGACCACGATCCCCAAGGGGTTGGGGGGCTGCCCGTTGCGGACGCGCCGTTCTTGGAGCGGAGGGTGGGTGGTGACGATGACGTCGTCGGTGCGCAGTGTGCCGGCCCCGTACAGGACGGCATCGGCATGGACCCGCAACTGACGGAACAGGTGATGGTCGACGTCGGTGCCGATCTTCCAGGCGACGCCGGCCAGCACGGTCTGCCCATCGAAGGTCTGCACCATGTTGACGTAGACAAACGGACGGATGCCGTCGCCGGTGGGGAGGTCGAGACCGGCGTAGACGTCTTCCAGAGGTACGTCCGCGGGGTAGGGCTGGAGCGCGTGGTAGACGAGGTGCAGGTGGGATGGAAGGTCGGCCATGCTGTCCGGGTTCGATTCGAGTGTGTGTTTTCCTGGACTGGCGGTGGTGACACCGGGGTCAGGCTTCAAGTATAATGCGCATGCGGGAGCGTCCTCTTTGGGGGCGTAGTGTAGCCTGGTTCAACACGCCTGCCTGTCACGCAGGAGATCGCGGGTTCAAATCCCGTCGCTCCCGCCACTAACTGCGAAACTGCAGTTGAAAAGTTGGAGAGTTGGAAAGTTGAAGAGTCCAGACAAAGACAGGCAACAACCTCTTACTCTCCAACTCTCCAACTCTCCAACTTTCCAACGTAGTTCGAGTGCGCCGGGGTAGCTCAGTTGGTAGAGCGGCGGCCTGAAGAGCCGCGCGTGGGGGGTTCAATTCCCTCCCCCGGCACCATTCATGTGGCCTGCTCGACAGCAGGCTCGCTCATGGTCTTCGGCTTTTAGGTCTGCTTCGCATCTGTCCCGCGCCTGAGTTCACACGAGTTTCGTTGACACTTCCGCCACGTCTATTGGGTGTGCCCGGAGGGCATCGCAAGGAAGAATTCCATTCTTCACGGAGGTGCCTGGCAGATGGGCAACAGGGTCATGGAAAGGCCGAACCTGAGCGGTGGGACGGTGGCACGGCATCATGTCCCGAAAGCGGTTCGGCGGAGCCGGAAGCGAGCACTGCGGAAAACCGCCGGAGCGCTGAAGCCCGCGGAACTGGCCGAGGGACTGCGCCAGACGCTGGCACCTCAGGTCGCCACCCAGGCGCCCAAACCCAGGAAGCTCATCGAGCGGCCGAGCCGGAAACCAGAGGTTCAGGTAGCCGCCAAGGTCCCGACGCCCGTGAAGCCTATCGCGCAGCCGAGCCCGAAGCCAGTGCCTCAAATAGCTGCCAAGGCGCCGAAACCCGTGAAGCCCATCGAGCGGCCGAGCGAGAAGCCAGCGGCTCAGATAGCCGCCAGAGCGCGCACGCCCGAAAAGCCCATAGAGCTGCCGAGCCCGAAGCCCATTGAAGTTCTCGTCAAGGCGCCGAAGCCCGTGACGCTCTTCGAACGATTGACCAAGAGGCGAGCGCCTCGAAAAGCACCCGAGGCTCAGAAGCCTGAAGAGCCTGCCCTGCCGGCTCCACCGCCGGTCCAGGAACCCGTCGCTGAGAAGGCCAAACCGAGGGGCGTCGACACATTCGAGGACGGAGCCATCGAGTGGGGCATCAAGCGTGAGGGTGAGGGGAAGGAACCGAAAGATTCGGGAACCTAGGGAGACGCCCTCGATGCAGTCGTGGCCTGGGGGTGCTGCCAAGGCGAAGAAAACTGTTCAGGACTCGGCAGGTAGGCACCCATAGAGACGAGCCGCCGCTGCAGGATCGCAATGAGCGCGGCGCTGTGTGCCATCCGCATCGGGGTGGTCCCGGCGCGGACGGCGAGGGCCGCGGCCTCCCCAGCCGCCTCGCCCATGGCCATCCCCGTGGGAATGACCCGCAGCGATCCGGCAGCAATGTAGGTGGCCCCAACCGGTTTCCCGACGACCATCAGCCGGTCGATGCCGCGCGGCACGAGGATCCGAAACGGAATCGCGTAGACGCGGCGCGAGACCCGAAACGGATTCATCTGTCCAGGGATGTATGGATGAAGATCGATCGGATACGAGGCGACCGCCACGCGGTCCCAGAAGTCATGGCCCTCGAGGATGTCCTCCGCTTCCATCTTGTACAGGCAGGCGAGGTGGCGCGTCTCACGCACGTACAGGTGCGGCGCAGCGCCGACGAGGTAGGCGTTCGCAAACCCCGGCGCACGCATCCTCAGAAACTGCATGAAGCGGGGAAGTTCCACCACGGCCTGTGCGCGCGCCTCACCCACCGACTGCGGATTGGCCCCGTCCACATCGAAGACATGCAGTGAGTTGACCAGCACCGTGCCGTCGCTTTGCCATCCGAGGTTGAGGTCGTAGGCGGCCACCCGCGGGTTCTGCGGCCGGAACTGCGTGACGATCTCGCCGTACCCCCACGCGTACCGGTTCCAGATCCCGCCGATGCGGTCTGGACGCTTCACTTTCCTGATGTAATGCCGTACGCCGTTGTAGTCGATGCCGGCCAGACGCAGCACCAGCGTGGCGGCCTGCATGCGCCGGTCCAGTCCGCTTTCTTCCCGCCCCACCGTGAACGGCGTGTGCGCGGAGACGGCCAGGGACGCGTCATCGGTGGCGTCGATGAACTCGTCAGCCGTGACGGTGCGCTGACGTCCGCGCTCCGTGATCAGCACCACGCCGGTCAGCACGCGGCCGCGCATGATCGGTGCTTTGACCCTGGTGCGCGTGACGACGGTGAGCGTGGGCTGCGCCCGTACCAGGTTCTCAAAGACCGCGCGGGCATGATCAACGTCGAAGGTCTGGCCCAACTCGCGATAGACCCGGCCAAAGATGCCCCGCGTCAGTTGTTGCCCCGTCGGCCCGTGGTTAAGGTCGAGCATGTTGAGCCAGGACAGGGTGATGTCTCCGCCGATCTCTTCCCGTTGTTCCACCAGGAGCGTGGTCATCCCGGCGCGTGCCGCGGCGACTGCCGCGGCGATCCCGGCTGGGGAGCCGCCGACGACGACCACCTGGACATGGTCGGGGATTGGTTTCCCGGCGTGCGCGGTGAGGGGGGCCCAGGAGAGCGCTACGACCAGCGAGAGAGCAGCCAGCAGTGCCAGCGATGTGCGCATGTAGGTTTGTCGCTCCATGGTCCTGATATGTAAGCGCTGCGGTGTGCGTACAAGGTTCTGGTCACCGCATGCCTATTTCGGATATGCCCACCGGGGGGTCCTTCAGTCGGAGGCTCCCTTGGTGAATTCCTGCAGGCGGGCAGCAGTATAATGGGGTGGGGCCGCGGCGGAAATTTCGAACCGCGGCGAGGAGGATCATGTGATGGAGGACAGGAGTGGGTTCTTGGCAGGGCTGATCGTGGGTGCCATGATCGGGCTTGGGCTGGGGATCATGCTCGCGCCCCGGCCTGGGCAGGAGACCAGGGATCAGCTGAAGGAAAAGGCGCAGGCGGTGACGGAGCGTCTGAAGTCCACGGCTGCTGACGTCGGAGGGCGGGTCCGGGAGGGCGCCGGAGACGTTGCCTCCAAGGTGCGGGAGAAGATGGAGAAAGATGACATCTTAAACCGGCTGGGGCGAGACGGCTAGACGACCACCGGGTGCGTTCCGATCTGAGGGGGAGTTGTTCTGCCGGCTCCCCCTCGTCTCTTGTCTGCCAGCACTTCATCGGGGTCTGACCCTTTTGAAACATTATATTGACATATTTCGATGTATTTGATACCCTCTGATTGCGCGAGAGGGGAACATGGCCACCAAGATGGTTTCTGTAGAGCGGCGGTGCTGCGACGATGGGTGTATGGCCACGGTTGCCGGCACCCACTTCAATGAGACCGAGATCCACGAACAGACCGCGGCGCTGAACGCGCTGGGCGACGAGATCCGCCTGAAGATGGTCCGCCTGCTCGCCCAGCATGACGCGCTGTGTGTGTGCGAGCTCGAGCAGGCCTTCGAGATCGAACAACCGACAATCTCCCATCACCTGAAAGTACTGCGCGAGGCAGGCCTCGTCGATGTCCAGCGGCGCGGAACGTGGGCCTACTACTCGCTGCGAAAGGGCGCGCTCAAACGGCTGACGCAGGGACTGCTTGAGGTCCTGTAACCTGCAGATAGCATCGAGGAATGTCAATGCAAAACAGAAACGTAGAACTGGGAACACTCCGCGAGGCGCGCGAGCAGGATCTGCCCGGCGTCGAGGCGCTGCTGGGGTCATTCAACCTCGCGATGGCGGGCGTGGCGCAGCACCTGCCCGGGTTTTTGGTTCTCGAGGATGCCGGCCGCATCGTGGCATCGGCCGGCCTCGAACTCTATGGATCCGCCGCGTTGCTGCGATCGGTGGCGATCGCGGAAGCGTTCAGGAACCGGGGGCTGGGCGAGGCGATGGTCACCCAATTACTCCATCGCGCGCGGTCGAGAGGGGTGCGCACCGTGTACCTCCTGACGACGACCGCGCAGCAGTACTTCCAGCGTCTGGGCTTTGAGACGGTGCCGCGGGAGGCCGTCGATCCGGCGGTCACCGCATCGGCGGAGTTTGGCGACAGCTGCTGTGCGACCGCGGTGGCGATGCGGCTGGCGCTGGAGGGACGGCGATGATTCGAGGCGACGAGATCCGGCAGGCTGTCCGCGACCACTACGCAGGCCGGTCGGCTGCAGGATGTTGTGGCGGTACCGACTGCTGCGGCGAGAGGGCGGAGGAAGACCTTGAGGGGTTCATCGGACCCCAGCTGGGGTGCGGGAGCCCGCTTGCCCACGCGGCGCTGCAATCCGGGGAGACGGTTGTCGACCTCGGCTCAGGCGCCGGCGGGGACGTGTTGCGCGCGGCGCAGGGTGTGGGGCCGACGGGGCGGGCGATCGGGGTGGACATGACGCCGGAGATGGTCTGGAAAGCGCGCGAGAACGCCCGGCGGCTCGGCGTTCCTCAGGCCGAGTTCCGGTTGGGGGAGATCGAACACCTCCCACTCCCAGACGCATCGGCTGACGTCGTCATCAGCAACTGCGTGATCAACCTGCTGCCTGATAAGTCGGCGGCCTTTCGCGAGGCGTTCCGCGCGCTGCGCCCCGGCGGCCGCCTGGTGGTCTCCGACATGGTGACCCGCGGTCCGCTGCCGCATTCCATTCGCATCGATCCGGCGGCCTGGGCCGCCTGTATCGCCGGTGCCGTCGATCTCGACGACTACCTGGCGATGATCCGGGCGGCAGGATTCGAGCGGGTCGAGACGGTGACCTCTACGCCCGGCGCCCCGGGTCAGGTGTTCAGTGCGACGGTTCGCGCTATCAAGCCACACTCGAGGCGCCGGGAGGCGCCATCCTACCCGCCGAGGTAGACTCGTTTCACCTCGGGATGCTGCAGCATCTCCTCGCCCCGGCCCTCAAACCTGACCGTGCCCTGCTCGAGGACGTACGCCCGGTGCGCGTGGCGGAGCGCGGTGCGCACGTTTTGCTCGACCACGAAGACGGTCACCCCCCCGCCTTGGACACCGTGGACGACGTCGTACACCTGGTCAATCATCCGAGGCGCCAGCCCCAGGGTCGGCTCATCGAGGAGCACGACTTTCGGCCGCTGCAGCAGCACACGGGCCAGCTCCAGGATCCGCCGCTCGCCCCCGCTGAGCACCCCGGCTTTGTGCCGGCGGCGCGCCTGTAAGATGGGGAATTGGTCGAGCAGCCGGTCCACATCGGTCCGAACCTGTCGGTCAGAACGGACGTAGGCGCCGAGTTGCAGGTTGTCCTCAACGCTCAGGCCCGGCAGCACGTTATGCCCCTGCATCACGTAGGCGATGCCCCGGCGCACCATCTGATGAGGACGCACGCCGGCGATGGATTCTCCACCGAGGTGCAGCGTCCCGCGGGTCGGCCGCAGGAATCCGAAGATCGTTCGCAGGAGGGTCGATTTTCCTGCGCCGTTGGGGCCGATCATGGCCACGATCTCGCCCGCTCCGAGCGAGAGCGACACCCCGCGGATGACTTCCCGCGTACCGTAGCCGGAGTGCACGTCGTGCAAACGCAGAATGGCGGGGCGCTCAGCGTCCGTAATAGGTCTCCAGGACCTGCGGGTCGTTTCTCACCTGCTCGGGTGTCCCTTCAGCCAGCATGCGGCCGTCGGCCATGAAGTATACGCGATGGGCCAGTGCATCCACGACAGCCATGTTGTGCTCGATGATCACAAACGTCCTGCCCTGCCGGTTCATCTCGCGAACATAGCCGATCAGTTGCTGGGTCATTTGGGGGGACACGCCGGCGGTTGGTTCGTCCAGGAGAATCACCTCCGCGCCACTCATCAGCGCCATCGCAAACGCCAGCAACTTCTGCTGGCCGTAGGAGAGTTCGTCCGCCAGAATCCCGCGCGCGTCGAGCAGGCCCACGAACTGCAATAATGCCTGCGCCTGACCCTCCACCCGCGGTGTACTGCGGCGCAGGGCGGCCCAGACGCTCTCGTCACGGTGCGGCTGCGCCACCAGCATATGCTCCCACACTGTGAGGTCGGAAAAGACCCGCACGAGCTGGAACGCGCGGACCACTCCGAGGAGGGCGACGCGATGCGCCGGCGCGCCGGTGAGCGATGCATCCCGTAACCGGACGGCGCCCGCATCAGGGCGCTGGAATCCGGTGATGCAATCGAACAGCGTCGACTTACCGGCGCCGTTGGGACCGATCAGACAGAGGATCTCCCCGCGACGCACCAAGAGACCAACGTGGTCCAGCGCGGCGATCCCGCCGAATCGTTTGCTGATGTCCTCGATCGACAGCACCACCTCTGCATCCACCGGTGACGGCGACCCGATCATGTCCTGTGACGCGCCGGCAATCTGGGGGAGGGGCCGGCTGCGGACCCGCCGCACCAGGCCGTAGAGCCCCCTCGGTTCGTACAGGGACAGGGCCATGATCACTGCGCCGAACACGATGAAGTCGTACCCTTCACCCAGGTGGCCCAGGGCGGTGCGAGAGTACTCGGACAGCAGGACGATGAACACGGCGCCCAGCGCCGGTCCCCAGACCGTACCCCGGCCCCCGATGAGCGCGATCACCACAACCAGCAGGGAGATCCTCGCGGTCATCACATTGTAGGGGTCGATGTAAAGGACATACTGCGCGTACACCGATCCCGCCAGGGCAGTCAGCGCGGCGCTGGTGGCGATCGCCCACTGTTTGTACCGCAGCACATGCAACCCCAGCGCTCTGGCCGCGTCCTCGTCCGCATTGATCGCCCGGAGGTATGGCCCCATGCGCGTCCGATCGATGAGCGCGGCCAGCGCCACGGTCAGGGCACACAGGCCCAGGGCCACCATGTAGTACGGCCGTTTGCCATCCCACATCATGTATGTTCCGATGTTGCGGTACTGCAGCGGAAGGTACAGGCCGATGGCCGCGCCCGCGTATGACCAGTTCAGGAAGGTGATGCGCGCAATCTCCCCGAGGGCAAGGGTCGCCAGGGCAAAGAAATGCCGGCGCAGCCGAAAGGTTGGGGTGCCGACGATCAGCGAGACCGCGGCCGCCAGCAGCGCCCCGGCCGGTGCCCCGACCCACGGCGTGAACGCGTGTCGCGAGAGCAGCACAGAGCTCGTGTAGGCGCCGATCCCGAAGAACACGCTGTGCCCAAATGACAGCTGGCCGGCGTACCCGCCGAGGATGTTCCAGGCCTGCGCCACAGCGCCAAACAGGAAGACTAGAATCGCCGCGTTGAGATGAAAACTGGAGTGGACGACAAACGGGAGCGCAATCAGCGCCGCGGCCAACAGCGCGGCTTGGGCTTTCATTCTCCAACCAGCCCGGCCGGTCGCACCAACAACACGGCAATGAAGACGACGAAGACGAACAACAGCTTGAACGTGGGCGCGATCAGCGCGCCCAGTACATTCTCGACCAGGCCGATGCACAGCCCGCCGACCAGCGCCCCGCTCACGGTGCCGAACCCGCCAAGCACGACGCTACTGAACGCCAACAAGAGGAAGGCATCACCGATCGCCGGCGAGGTCTGGTAGAAGGGAGAGAGGAAGACGGCGGCCACGCCGACGGCGCCGATGCCGATCCCCCAGCTGAGCGCAAACATCTGCTCTGTGTCGATGCCCAGCGTCTGGGCGACCCGGTGGTCCTGGGCCGTCGCCTGGAGCGCCTTGCCGGTGCGGGTCCGGTTCAGGAACAGCCACAGCCCGGCAAAGGTGCACAGCGCGGCCAGCGCCGCCGCGCCTTTGGGCAGGCTGAGCACGAGCCCGCCGAGGGGGACACTTCCCTCCAACCGGGATCCCCAGATGCCGCGGACGTTTGGGCCAAACGCGGCGAACGCGCTGTAGCGCAGGAAGAACAGCAGGCCAAACGTGGCAAAGATCTGCGAGACCATGGGTGCGCTGAGGATGCGACGGATCAGCACCCGGTAGGTCACGTAGCCAAAGAGGAAGAAGGCCGGGACCACCAGGGGGATGGCGTAGAGCGGATCAATGTGCGCCAGCGCCCACAGCCAGTACGTCGCGTACATGCCGAGCATCAGGTACTCGGCATGCGCCAGGTTCACGATGTCGGTGACGCCCCAGATCAATGAGAGTCCCAGGGCCACCAGGCCGTAGACCAAACCGAGGAGGACGCCATTCAGCGCGGCCTGCAGGACAAAGTCCATCCGGGCTTCGCGTTCCCCCGTTCCCGTGTTCCCGCGTTCCCGCCCTGCTTTTTAGCGCCTTTCCCAGGCCGGCGCCGGCCAGACCAGGTCAGTCTCGGCGAGATCAAAGGGCCAGACCACCTTGTATTCTTTGTTGAGAATCTGGGCCATCAGGCCGGCCGCGTGCTTGTTTTGCCCGTGGGCATCGAACTCGATGCCGGCCCACGGCATGATCAGCTGCCGGCCGGGGATCCGCAGGTCGTGCAGGGCACCGCGGATCGCCTCCGCTCGGGTGGAGCCCGCCTGATTGATAGCCGTGGCCAGGGCGAGCAGGCCGGTGAAACTGCGGGCGTTGGTTTCGTCCATGTCCGTTCCGTACCGTTGGCGGTACAGGGAATTCACGCGCGCGACCAGCGGCTTGCGCCCGCTCATGCCCAGCGCCCACGAGACGCGGGTGATGATGTAGTTCCCATCGTTCCCCACCGTCTGCAGGTAGTCTGGGACCACCCACCCCGCGTCGTGCACGACAAAGGCCGGAGGGAACCAGCGCATCTCCTTCAGTGAGCGGATGATCAGCACGGCATCGACCAGATAGTTCTGTCCGAAGACCACGTCGGGATTGACCCGGCGGATCCTCAGAAGTTCCGCGTCAAGGCTGGCCGGCGGGGACGTGTACAGTTCTCTGGCGACCACGTTGTAGCCGTACCGCTGCGCAAACCCTTCCTCGACGCCGGTGGCGGTGGCACCGAACTCCGTATCCTCGGACAGAATGGCGACACGCGAAATGGCACGCCCGCGCTGCTTCAGATCGTCCATCATGTCGTAAAAGAGTTTGGTGAACGTGATGTCGTGCGGCCCCGTGCGAAAGAACCACGTGAAGTTCCTGTCAGTCAGTCGCGGCGACGATGACTCAGGATTCAGGAACGGGATCCCCTTGGCCTCGGCCGCCAGGCTCGCGGTGGCCGTCACGGCGCTCTGGTAGGAGCCGATCACGGCCGCCACCTGCTCGCCCTCGATCAGGCGCTCGGCTTCCGCCCGGCCGGTGGCCGGATCGCCTTTGCTGTCGGCCCAGACCAGCCGCAGCCTGGCGCCGCGGAGGCGCGGCAGGCCCGCGTCTCTGGCCAGCGGCAGGTCGAGGTCAAAGGGTGTATTCACGATGTCGGTGGCCAGCTCGATTGCGTTCTTAATGGAGGCTCCGATGCGCGCCAGCGAACCGGTCAGTGGGTAGACGACGCCGATCGGGATCGTCTCTTGCTGGCCGCCCGCCGCCCAGGCCAGCCGGTCGATCGCCCCGGCGGCGATGAGCCCCGCGCCCGCGTATTTGAGAAACTGCCGGCGGTTCATCATCCTCATCGTGGGTCCCCCTCCAGGTCTTCGTCCCGCAGGTCGGTGATGAACATGTGGCCGGGGGCATGGGTGATCATAATCTCCGGTCGGGCCTCGCGCACCGCGACCTGCGGCGTGACCCCACACGCCCAGAACACTGGTACCTCCCCATCATGCACCGTGACGGCGTCGCCGAAATCCGGGCGGCTGAGATCGTGGATGCCGATTTCTGCAGGATCTCCGATGTGGAGAGGCGCGCCGTGGGCCAGGGGGTAGCGCGCCGTCACCTGCACGGCGCGAGGAATCAGTCCGGCCGGAACCGGCCGCATGCTGACGACCATGGGACCGGCAAACGCTCCCGCCGGTCTGCACATCACCGACGAGATGTACATCGGGACGTTGCGGCGTTCGTCCAGGTGGCGCACGGGGATTCCCGCGCGCTGCATCGCGGCTTCAAACGTGAAACTGCAGCCCAGCAGAAACGCGACGAAGTCCTCCCGCCACAGATCAGTGATCCGGCGTACCTCGTCCGCCGGCGCCCCATGCCGGAAGATGCGGTACTGAGGAAGGTCGGTGCGCAGGTCCGCGCCGCGAGCCACACGCCCCGGATGCGGATCCCCTGGATCAGTCACCTCCAGCAGCGGACACGGCTTGGGATTGCGCTGGCAGAAGAGAAGGAAGTCATACGCATGAGACACAGGTAGGAGGACCAGGTTCGCCTGCACGAATCCCGGCGCCAGCCCAGCGGTTGGCCCAATCCACCTGCCGGCGCGGATGGCTGCCCGCACGGCCGCTGGGTCGAGGGTGGCGAGGTCCGGAGCTTTGGCGCGATCCACGGGTGGCTCCCGAGGTAAGTTTTGACCACGGCGCAAAGCTCCCCTCCTACGGTTGCTCCGGCGCGTACTCCCGCGCCATCTCGCGCGCGCGTTCGGCAGCCCGGCCGATCGCCGCGCGCACCGCCTGAGCGAATCCGCGTTCCTCCAGCACGCCGAGGGCTGCCATCGTGGTGCCCCCCGGCGAGGTGACTTTGCGGCGTAGTTCGCCTGGGTCCGCCGCCGACTCGGTCAGCATGCGCGCCGCGCCGATCAGGGTTTGCACCGCCAGCCGCCGGGCCAGCTCTGCGCCGAGCCCCAGGTCCGTCCCGGCGTGGATCATCGCCTCGATCAGCCGGTACACGTAGGCCGGCCCGCTGCCCGACAGCGCCGTCACGACGTCCAGGACGTCCTCGGGGACGGTCACGGCGTCGCCGACAGCCTCGAATATGCGTGTCGCCGTCTGCAGGTGCTCCTCTGTCGCGTGCCGGCCGGCGGCGAGCGCGGTCGCGGAGGCGAGCACCGCGGCCGAGGTGTTGGGCATCGCCCTGATGACCGGGATCCCGTGCAGCGCCCGTTCCAGGGGGGCAAGCGGGATCCCCGCGATCACCGAGATGACGAGTTGCTCCCCGCGGACCGTGCCTGTGATCTGGTCGAGGACCTCCTGCGTATCTTTTGGCTTCACCGCGAGCACGACAATGTTGGCGGCCTCGAGCAGCGGCGGCTTGACCGGCGTGACCTGGACTCCGTACCGCGCCTGCAGGCCCGCCAGCCGCTCCCGGTTGCTGCGGTTGGTCGCCCAGATAGCGCCCGGAGGTAGGACGTGGCGCCCGAGCAGCCCTTTGATGAGCGCGTCGGCCATGTTGCCCGCCCCAATCATCCCTATGACCATTTGATGCACCGACCTCACCTCCCAGAAAAACACAACGCCCTCCCGCCACAAGGGCGGAAGGGCTTCCGCGGTACCACCTTGATTCCGGCGATCCGCGGTATCGCGATGTCGCGTAGCCGCGTCGCCAGCTCTCTTAACCCGGTATCGGCGGATTCACCGGTCCACTTTCGCAGCGAGGCGTCGCGACTACCTGACCACGCGACCGCGCGTCGTGGACCCGCTCAGGGGGTGGGATCAGAGCTCCCTGCGACATCACCTTCCACCCGATGGGTGATGCTCGCTCACGCAGGTGCGGCTCGTACAATCCCCGTCGTTGCGGTGTGCCGCTTACTCTAACACGTACTTTCGCGCCCTGCAAGGGCAACATCCGTGCTGGGATTAGCGCTGGCAGTGTGGGCAGAAGTAGGTGGTGCGGCCGGCGATGGAGGCCGTTCGTATGGGTCGGCCGCATCGCGGGCACGGCATGTGGCGTTCCCCCCGCACCTCCAGAAACCGGCCCACGGGACGGCCATAGCGAGACAGGTGGGTCACCGCGCGGCGAAGGACGCGGCGAACGATCCGGTACAGCCGGGCTAGTTCTCCTTCTCGCAGCCGGTGAGCCGGTCTGGCCGGATGTACGCGAGCCTGCCAGAGAATCTCGTCGGCATAGATGTTGCCGATGCCGGCAATCAGGTCTTGACGCAGGAGCAGAGATTTAATGGTGCCACGACGGCCGTGTACGAGGGCGTTCCACCGCGTCAGAGTGAACGAGGCGCTGAGCGGCTCGAGGCCCAGACGGGCCACGGGCGCGAATTCGACGTCAGCCGGCACCAGGTCCATATGGCCGAATCGTCGCTGATCGATGAAGCGCAGGTCGGCTCGGCCGAATTGGAGGATGACGCGGGTGTGCGGGTGCACCGGCGTGGCGCGCGGCACGAGCGTAAAGTCGCCGGTCATGCGCAAATGAACGACGAGTGTGCGCGAACCGCTCAGCCGGATGAGCAGGTACTTGCCCCGGCGGTCCACCGTGCGCACGGTGCGGCCGGTCAGTTCTCGGACAAACCGCCGCGGAGGCGACGAACGGACCGTCGGCGGCGCGAGCACGCGCACCCCGATGATGCGCCGGCCCCCGACCGTCCGGCGAAGCCGGCGGGCAACAGTCTCAACGTCGGGTAGTTCCGGCATCTAGTCGAGTGGCATCCACGTGTCTCGATTGGAGTAGATCTCAACGACCGGGCCGGTGGGATCCCGCCGCCGGTACTCCTTGAAGCGCTCGTGGAGTCGCTTGTAACGAGCGTTCGACGACCGCAGCCGGCGATGCGGGATGTCGAGGAGGAACTTCTCCACCTTCCACATATTGTTTGCCGAGAATCGCCAGTCGTAGCGTCCCAGCGCCCGGAGATCCACCAGTTGATAGCCGGTGATACGACCGGTGAAGTCCACGTAGGGATCGAAATAGCTCCAGACCAGTTCGCGGATGGTGCGGAACACCGGCCGGCGCCCGTGCAGACCGGCATCCCGGGAGCGGGCCACGCTGCCCCAGCGTCCGTGCCGGCGGAATACGTAGATGACGTGGTCGATGCCGTCCTTGGACTCGAAGCTCACGACCAGGGGGGGCGAGCCGTGCTGTTCAAGGATCACCGCCGCCACCAGCGCCGCCTCCAGGCACTGGGCGGTCCCCCGGCGGATGACTTGGCGGAAGGATCGCAGCGTGTCACCGCCGCGTTCCCAGTTGTACGGCAGCGACCGCAGGAAGCGATGGACCTTCTCAGGAGTCCGGCAGCGCCGGATGATCCGCCACTCCTTGCGCGTGAACGCGTCCATCGGAGGCACGTCTCGGCTCGCAGCCATGGCCCGACTATTTCGAATCCATCGTGGGCGATGCCTGCCAAACGGAAAATACGGGACTAGGGAATAGGGACTGGGGACTTGTAAAGCAAACATGTAGGTTACCGGTCCCTAGTCCCCAGTCCCGTAGTCTTGGAGGTCCTTGCATGTCTACCCGTGAGCCCGCGTTCGCGTCGCCCCAAGAGGAGCGCGAGTACTTGATGAAGGTCAAGGCTGAACTCGATGCCTGTCAGACGAAAGCCGACGTGGTGCGCGTCTGGAAGGCACACTACCTAAAGATCGGCCATCGTAAGTTGGGCCGTCTACTCGTGGGTCGCGAAGTGGATGAGTTGATCAGGTCGCGGGAGTAGGAGATGGCGATGGACGTTCTTAAGCCAGACCGCAGCAAAGCCGGTCCGCCGGACCGGCCCGAGTACTTTTCGGGTACCGTGCGGCTGCACAACCTTCGCCGCCCGGACGCACCAGGAACGGCAGAGCTCATCGGGGTGTTCTTCGACCGTGGCGCCCGCACGATTCCTCATATTCATGAGGCCGATCAGGTGCTCTATTTCGTCGAGGGAGAGGGGATCGTCGCCACCGAGCGCGAGCGGCGCGTGCTACGCGCGGGAGAGATCGCTGTGATCCCCGGGGGCACATGGCACTGGCACGGGGCCACCAGGGCATCCGATATGTGTCACATCTCGATCAAGCCTGTGGGACCATCCAACTGGAGCGTCGAGAAGAAGAACTGGGCGGAATACTAACGGGAACGCGGTCCATCCAGAGCTTCATACGCTCCCGAGGGAAGTTCCGTCGGAAATACTTCTGGATGGAGAATCTGTGCCAGGATTTCGAGGCCGGTGGCGATGCGCGGGCCGGGACGGTTGAAGTAGGCCGACGCATCCGTGAGATAGATGCGCTCGTTCCGTACCGCCTGCAGGCTATTCCAACCGGGCCGCCTCGTAAGCAGGTGGACTTCCTGTCTGGTCCTTGCCACGTCGAACCCGCACGGCATGATGATGATAGCCTCGGGGTCAGCGGCCCCAAACTCTTCCCACGTGATGACAAACGAGGGCTCGCGCGGCCTGCCTAGGGCATCGCGGCCGCCTGCGATTTCTACCATCTCCGGCACCCAGTGGCCGGCCACGTAGAGGGGATCCAGCCATTCGATGCAGGCGACGCGCGGGGTGGACAGCCCGGCGGCCCGAGATCGAACCCGCTCGATGCGCGCCCGCAGGTCCCTCACCAGCGCTTCGGCCTGGCCGGTCCGGCCCGCGAGGGTGCCGACCAGCAGAATGTTGTCCAGGATATCGAACAACCCCAGCGGTTCCAGCGAGACAATCTTTGTCTCGGCGTCGAGTAGTTTGGCTGCCTGCTGCACCAGGGTATACGAGGGCGCGCAGACGCTGCACAGCTCCTGGGTGAGGATGAGGTCCGGCCGCAGGTGCGCCAGCTGCCGCCCGTCAAGATGGTACACGCTCTTGCCTTTGTGCACCTGGCCGCGGATACGGGTTTCGATCAGGCCGCTCGGCAGATCAGTGGTGACGATGGCCTCGCTCAGGACCGGCCTGGCGCGGATCGCGGACGGATAGTCGCAGTCGTGGGAGATGCCTACCAGCTGGTCGGTGAGGCCGAGGGCGGCAACCATCTCGGTGGCACTGGGCAGGAGCGACACGATGCGCATGTCACGACCATCCTACCGTGAATCGTAGAACAAATGAAAGGGGGCCCCCGGACTGGCCGCGGGCCCCTCTCGTTCGGTCAGGTCGCTTTACTGGTAGATATTCAGCGGATGGCGCTGGAGCGAAGGACCGAAGGTGCGCTTGAGCTGGTCAAACATCTCAATGTCGTGCTGTCCCACGAAAGTGATCGCCGTCCCGGCTCGTCCCATCCGGGCGGTGCGTCCCACCCGGTGCACGTACGTCTCGACGTCCTCCGGCATGTCGAAGTTGATCACGTGCGAGATCTCCGGCAGATCGAGTCCCCGCGACGCCACGTTGGTGGCGATGAGGATCGGGGTGCGCCTTTCTTCGAACGCGCGCAGGGCGGCCAGGCGCGCGCCCTGGCGCATCCCACCGTGCAGCACGCCTACGAGCTGGTCTCTTCCCAGCGACTTCGCCAGCCGGTCCACGCGATATTGCGTGCGCCGGAAGACCAGCGCTGACTCAATCGGCTCATGGCGTAGCAGCCGGCGCAGCGCCTTGACCTTGTCCTCTTCTGCGACCTCCAGATAGAACTGCGTCACCGAATCGACGGTTGGTTTGGACGCCGCGATGCGCACCCAGACCGGATTGCGCATCTGGCGCTCCGCGATCGCACGGACGGCCTGCGGCATTGTGGCGGAGAACAGGGCGGTTTGCCGCGTGGCCGGTGTCAACGCGAGAATACGGGAGACATCGGGCAGGAAGCCCATGTCCAGCATGCGGTCGGCCTCGTCGAGGATAACCGTCGTGACCGAGTTCAACCTGATCGTCCCGCGCTGAACGTGGTCCAGCAGCCGGCCTGGAGTGGCGACCGCAATGTGCGGCCGCTTGCGCAGGTCGGTAAATTGCCGCTCGATGCGCTGCCCGCCGTACAGCGTGACGACGGCCAGGCCGCGGAACCGGCCGAGGGCGTGAAGCTCGTCGCTGACCTGAATGGCTAGCTCACGGGTCGGAGCCAGCACGAGCGCCTGAATGAGCCGTTGCGCAGAATCAAGACGTTCGACGATCGGAATCCCGAACGCGCCAGTCTTGCCGGAGCCCGTCTGCGCCTGACCGACGAGGTCACGGCCTTCACGCAAGAGCGGAATGACCTTGCTCTGAATGGGCGTGGGTTGTTGCCAGCCCAGCGCCTGTATGGCCCGGAATGTGTCCGGGCGAAGGGTGAGGTCGCCGAACTTGGCCGGCGCCTCGGATGTAGCTGTCAAAATAGAAATCGCCTCCTTGTGTTCCGGTCAACTGACCGGATGCGGCTATTGCCGCGTGAGTTGGTGC
>Ga0209056_10000592_pt1 | contig 40023 bp, 31 predicted proteins | sample GraSoiAngelo_114_FD_185876 | JGI IMG/M metagenome (GOLD analysis project Ga0209056, IMG submission 185876) | Grasslands soil microbial communities from the Angelo Coastal Reserve, California, USA - 14_0903_13_40cm (SPAdes) (version 2) | ecosystem: Environmental > Terrestrial > Soil > Grasslands... | reverse complement strand
CAGGTCCGCGACTACATCCTGACACGTCTCCGTATTGCCGGCGCACACGACCTCGGGCTCTTCAGCGAGCAGGCTCAGACCCGGATTGCCGTGCACTCGCGCGGGATCCCGCGCCGCGTCAACATTCTGTGCGATCACTGCCTCGTCCTCGGCTACGCCGACCAGCGGCGGCGGATCGAGGTCGATGTTGTCGACCAGGCCATCGAGGCGCTCGAGGGTCCGGCCGGCAGTCGAGCGCGTCGGTTCACGTCGCCGGTCCGGGCCGCTTGGCAACGTTCGTTCGTGGGCGCGGTCTCCGCCGCGGGGCTCGCCGGTACGCATCTCCTCGCGCTTGCACGCCACGTGCGCGACCTGGTCATGCGATGAGCAAGTTCTTCGAAGCGCTTGAGCGAGCCGAGAGAGAGCAGGCGACGCAGGCGTCCTCGCCGGGCACGACGGACGGACCGTCCGCGTCGCCGCGCATCGAGCCGCCCGTCGTCCAGGCAACAGCGCCGGCGAACGAGCTCGCGGTCGATGGCTCCCATCGTGTCGAGGCGCTCCTCGTGAGCCTCCTCGATCCCGCGTCGTTCGAGGCCGAGCAGTACCGCGTGCTCCGCCACGTCGTGGAGACGCTACGCAAGGGCGCCAACCTCCAGGTCGTGGCGGTCACGAGCCCGGGAATCGGCGACGGCAAGACCACGACTGCCATCAACCTCGCGGGAGCGCTCGCGCAATCCGCGAGCGCGCGCGTCCTGCTGGTGGACATGGACCTTCGGCGACCCGCGGTGGCGCGGCGGCTCGGGCTCGCCGGGTCGAAGCGCGCCCTCGTGGACGCGCTCCTGGACTCGGGCCTCACGCTCGGGGACACGGTCGAGCCGCTAGCCTACTTCAACCTCTCGGTGCTGCCCGCGGGCAAGCCAGCCGTCGCGCCTTACGAGTTGCTCAAATCCCCGCGGCTCGAGGCACTGCTCGACGAAGCGCGGCAGCGCTACGATTACATCGTCCTCGACACGCCGCCGTTCGTTCCCGTCCCGGACTGCCGGGTGATCGCGAAGTACGTCGACGGGTTCCTCACCGTGGTTGCGGCGCATCGAACACCGCGGAGCGCGCTGGCGCAGGCCCTGGACCTGATGGACCCGGGGAAGGTGGCGGGCCTCGTGTTCAACGGCGACGACGCGCGCCGCTCCAGCTACTACAGCGCGTACGTGGGATCGCCTCGCGGGGCTCGGTGGCGCCGGCCGTGGAGGAAGCCATGATGGTCGTCGCCCTGGGAGGCGGAACCGGGCTGCCCGTCGTCCTCACCGGAGTGCGGCGCCATCTTCCCGCGAGTTGCCGGGTCACCGCGATCGTGACGGCCGCCGACGACGGCGGGAGCTCGGGAGTCCTGCGAAAGGAGTACGGGGTCCTCCCGCCTGGGGACATCCGCAACTGCCTGATCGCGCTGGCGCGGGTGGCGCCCGAGGTGTCGGCCGCGCTCCAGTACCGGTTCGACGGCGGCGCGGCTCAGCACCCGGTCGGAAACCTTCTCCTGGCGGCGCTCGACATGGTCGCGACCGACGAGGTGACGGCGATTCGGCTGGCGGCCGAGCTGCTTGGCGTGGACGATCTCGTCCTGCCGTCGAGCGCGCAGCGGGTTCACCTCGTCGCCGACCTTCTGGATGGCCGTTCGGTGTCTGGCGAGTCCGCGATCCCGCGAAGCGGCGCTCCGATCAAGCGCGTCCGGATCGATCCTCTCGATGCGGCCACGGCCCCCGGGGTGCTCGAGGCGTTGCGCGCGGCAGATGCGATCATCGTGGGTCCCGGAAGTCTCTACACGAGCCTCCTCGCCACGCTCGTCGTCCCCGGCGTGGCGGAGGCGGTGACGCGCTCGCGAGCCGTCCGGATCTTCGTATGCAACGCGATGACCGAGCGTGGCGAGACCGATGGGTACGGCGTCGCCGAGCATCTCCGGGCTCTGGCCGCCCATGGCCTGCCGCCGGAGGCGTTTGATTACGTCGTTGTCAACACGACTCCGATCCCTCCGAAGGTCCGCGCCCGATACGCCGCCGAGGGCGCGAGGCCTGTGGATCCCGACTTCGTGCTGCCGGGTGAGCCGCCGGTGATCGTCCGTGCCGACCTTCTCGAGCCCGGGCCCGTCGTCCGGCACGCCGCCGACAGACTGGGGCCGATCCTGTGCGACCTGGCAGCCAAGCGCCTGGAGTGGGTCTAGGACGGGCCGGCGGCTGACGGCCCCGTGTCAAGCCGATGGGCATCGTCTTCAGACGACAGGAGGCGTGAGATGCCGAAAGCGTGTGATCCCCGTGCGGCGGGGCTTGCCGACCTGATCCGCGATCACGCGGCGCGCATCGCGGTCGTGGGCCAGGGCTACGTCGGCCTTCCGCTGGCGATCGAATTCGCTCGCGCGGGCTTCACCGTCGCCGGCCTGGACACCGACCCCGAGCGGGTCGCGGCACTCGCGGAGCATCGCTCGTATGTCGGCGACGTGGCAAGCGACGAGATCGGACGCCTCGCCGCCGAAGGGCGCTACCGCGCGACATCGGACTTCTCCGTGCTCGAGGAGAGCGACGTCGTCGTGATCTGCGTGCCGACGCCGCTCAGGAAGTCCAAGGACCCCGACATCTCCCTCGTGGTTGTCGCGGCGGAGCAGGTAGCCGCTCGGTTCCGACCCGTCCAGCTGGTCGTCCTGGAGTCGACGACGTACCCGGGCACGACCGAGGAGCTGCTTCTCCCGCTCTTCGAGGCGCGTGGGGCGAGGGTCGGCGAGAGCCTCTTCCTCGCCTTCTCGCCGGAGCGCATCGACCCCGGAAACCGCCGGTTCCCGATTCGGGAGATCCCCAAGGTCGTCGGCGGAATCACTGGGCCCTGCCGCGAGATGGCGGCGCTCCTCTACGGGCAAATCGTCCACCGGGTGATCAAGGTCTCTAGCCCGAAGGTCGCCGAGCTCGCCAAGCTCTACGAGAACGTGTTCAGGAACGTCAACATCGCGCTGGCGAACGAGTTCGCGCTCATGTGCCGCCGACTGGGCGTCAACACGCGCGAGGTCATCGAGGCCGCCGCCACGAAGCCGTTCGGCTTCCTTCCCTTCTATCCGGGTCCGGGGATCGGCGGCCACTGTATCGCCGTCGACCCCTTCTACCTCTCGTGGAAGATGCGCCTGAACGGGTACGAGGCGCGGTTCATCCACCTGGCCGACGAGATCAACCGGTCCATGCCCGGCTATGTCGTAGAGCTGGTCGCGGAGGCCCTCAATCAAGGGCGACGTTGCCTCAACGGCGCCAGGATCCTGGCGCTCGGCGTCGCGTACAAGCGGGGGGTCGGCGACACCCGGGAGTCGCCGGCGCTCGAGGTCCTCGACCGGCTCCGGGAGCGCGGCGCAGAGCTGGCGTATGCCGATCCGTACGTCCCGTCGATCGTCGTCGGCGGGAACACCCTGAAGGCCGTGGAGCCGAGCGATGAGGAGATCGGTGCGGCCGACTGCGTCCTGATTCTCACCGATCATCCCGAGTTCGACTACCGGCGGGTCGTCGAGGTCGCGCGTCTGGTCGTCGACACGCGACACGCGACCCGGGGGATTGCGGCGCCGCCGGGGCGAGTCGTCACGCTGTAGACTCGGACGGCACCTTCCTCATAGAGAATCCAGGGATTTGACCCAGCGGCTTCCAGTGGTTTCCCTTCCTCGATTGTAGGGAGACGTCGGATTGTCGTTCGAGGCGCACTGCGATCTACTCGTGAGCGATGGCGCGGCGGCTGAGAGCAAAGAAGGAAGGAGGAACGAGCTCGTGAAGCGGAGCCAGGCTTACGACGAGGAGGCTTTCCGGTATTTCTTGGCGATCGAGCGAAAGCGCTCCGAACGCTCGGGCCGCCCCTTCGTGCTTTTGCTGGTGGATCTAAAAGAGCAGCCAGGGGTAGGCGCGCGCATCGACCCTGCGGTCGCCCGCAAGCTCTTCTCGGGTCTGTGGCTCCACCTCCGCGACAGCGACTTCGTCGGCTGGTACCGTGAGGAGCGCGTGGCCGGAGCCGTCCTGACCGAGCTCGGAGATGCACCCTTCAGGGAAGTCCCCCGACTGGTGGGTCAAAGGGTTCGTGGAGTGCTTCGCGAAAGCCTTCCCTCCGATGTTGCCCGCCGCCTCCAGGTGCACGTCTATCGACACCCGGAGCCCGGGAGGTCCGGATCGGGGAGTGGCCGCCGCCCGGTCCTCGATCCCGATAGCCCCCTCGCCGTGGGGCTCGGCTGATCTCGGGGGCGCATCCGGTGCTCAAGCTCGGCGTCGTCGGTTACGGATACTGGGGCCCCAACATTGTGCGCAACTTCTCGAGCCAGCCGGGTTGCCGGGTGGTGGCGATTTGCGACAAGAACCCAAGGGTGTTCGCTCAGGCGTTGAGCCGCCATCCAGGGGTGCGCGCCACCTCGAATCCGGATGAGGTCATGAGCGCACCGGATATCGACGCTGTGGCCGTCGTCACTCCGGTGTCGACGCACTACGACCTCACCAAGAAGGCGCTTGAGCGCGGAAAGCACGTCTTCGTGGAGAAGCCCTTTACGGGAACTTCGGCCCAGGCCGAAGAGCTGATCGAGCTGGCCGATCGCAAGAACCTCCAGATCATGGTGGATCACACGTTTCTCTTCAACGGGGCAGTTCGCAAGATCAAGGAGCTGGTCGACGGGGGGGTCTTGGGGCCGCTCTACTACTACGACTCGACTCGAGTCAACCTGGGGCTCTTTCAGCACGACGTGAACGTCATCTGGGACCTGGCGCCTCACGATCTCGCTATCATCGACTATTTGATCGGTCTGGATCCTGAGCTGGTCGTGGCAACCGGCGGAGCACACCTGAATGGAATGGCGGATATGGCCTATATCACGTTGTGCTTTCCCAACAACATCCTCGCCCATCTCAACGTCAACTGGCTCTCACCCGTGAAGATGCGCACCACGTTGGTCGGGGGGGAGCGGAAGATGCTCGTCTGGAATGATCTCGAGCCCTCCGAAAAGGTCAAGGTGTACGACAAGGGTGTGCAGATCACCGAGGCTCACGACGAGTCGCGCCAACGGCTCAAGGATTTGATCGAGGCGAAGGTCTTCGAGGTGGGATCCGGGCCCGCGATCCACGACCTTCTGGTGAGCTACCGAAGCGGAGACATGTGGGCGCCGCGAGTGGATCAGACCGAGGCCCTCCAGCTCGAGGCCCGCTACTTTTTGGACTGTGTCGCCTCGGGCGAGAAGCCGTTCAATGACGGGCGTGCGGGCCTGCGTGTGGTCAAGATGCTGGAGGCGGCCGACGAGTCGCTCAAGCGCCGCAGAGAGATCGTCTATGCACCCTCGCGCTGACCGGATCGAGCGGGTGGCCCTCTGGTGTGCTCCCATCGAATTGATGCTGTCGTCAGGCCGATGAGCACACGGCACCCCCCGAAGCGAACGGGAACACGGGCGCGTCATCAAGCGGACGGGTGGGGCCGCCCCCACGTCCTCAGCGAAGATCTCTTTCGGGGCGTCCTGATCAGGGAGCGAAGGCGCTCGGACCGTTCCGATCAGCCGGTCCTCCTCCTGCTTCTTGGCGCGCACGATGGCCGGGGCGCAGGTCCGTCGTCGATGTGGGAGGCGGCGATCGCGGCCTTAGCCGCTGTCATGCACGAAACCGACGTCCTGGGGTGGCTCGAGTGGCAGACGGTGATCGGTGTCATCGTGCCCGCGATCCGCGCGTCTGACGTGGCCGGTGCGTGCGAAGGGCTCGCCGCACGCGTCCGTCGAGCGCTCGCCAAGCGGTTGGATTCTGAAACGGTCGGCCGCCTCTCGATTCGACTCCACGTCTATCCCGAGCCGAGGCGTGCGGGCGCTGAAGGAGTCTGGCCGATCGATCCGCTCCTCTACCCGGAGCTCCGTTCGCGCCAGGAGGCGGGAACGCTCTCCGACGCAATCAAGCGGGGGCTGGATGTCATCGGCAGTCTGACACTGCTGGTGCTCCTTTCGCCGCTTCTGCTGCTGATTGCCACCCTGGTGAAGTCGACGTCTCGCGGTCCGATCCTTTTCCGACAGATGCGAATCGGGCAGATGACGAAGCCCTTCACCATGCTCAAGTTTCGGACGATGTATGTTGGCGTTGACCACCGGCTCCATCACGAGTTCGTCAGCTCGTTCATCAATGCCAGCGGGCGGATTCACGAGCCGGGCCCAAACGGATTTTTCAAACTGACCGACGATCCACGGGTCACGCCGCTCGGGCGCATTCTCCGCAAGACCAGCATCGACGAGCTCCCGCAGCTATGGAACGTGCTTCGAGGAGATATGTCGCTGGTCGGGCCACGGCCCGCGCTTCGGTACGAGCTCGAGCAGTACAAGCCCTGGCATCGCCGCCGCGTCCTGGAGGCTCGGCCGGGGATCACGGGACTCTGGCAAGTGGCGGGGCGCAGCCGCACGACGTTCGACGCGATGGTGCGCCTCGACCTCCGATACGCCAGGACGCGCTCCCTCTGGACCGATCTCAAGATCCTGCTCGCGACGCCGGCGGCGGTCATCTCGGGGAAGGGGGCCTGTTGACGTTGCGCAGGGCAGCGCCGGAGGTCGAGGGCGATCTGCCGGGGAACGGGTATCGCTGTATTGCGCCCGACGTCAAGCTCGGGAGGGGCGTCACGCTCGCGAAGTTCGTCAACCTGTACGGCTGCGAGATCGGCGACGACACGAAGATCGGCACGTTTGTCGAGGACCAGAAGAATGCGAAGGTCGGCCTACGGTGCAAGATTTCGAGTCACACCTTCATCTGTGAGGGCGTGACGATCGAGAACCACGTCTTCATCGGCCACGGTGTTGTCTTCATCAACGACTCCTATCCTCGGGCGACGACTCCGACGGGGGAACTCCAGACCGAAACGGACTGGACGGTCGAGGCCACGCTGGTGAAGAAGGGGGCGTCGATCGGGTCCGGGGCCACGATCCTCTCGAAGGTGGTCATCGGGCACAATGCCATCGTCGGCGCCGGCAGCGTCGTGACCCACGATGTGCCCGACCATGCGATTGTGGCTGGGAATCCGGCGAGGGTCCTCCGATTCGTCACGCCAAAGCCGAGCATGGCGCAATGACCGGCACCGGTGAAGTTCCTTTCGTAGACCTCGTCACGCCGCACCGGGAACTCGAAGAGGAATTGGTGTCGGTCTTCCGAAGCGCCCTGAAAACTGCTGGATTCGTCGGCGGACCGATCGTGGAGGGCCTCGAACACGACTTTGCACAGTTCTGCGGGGTGCGGCATTGCGTTGGCGTGGGCAGCGGCACGGACGCGTTGCGGGTCGCCCTCATCGCTGCCGGAGTGCAGACGGGCGATACCGTCGTGACCGTCCCGAACACGTTTATCGCGACCACGGAGGCCATCTCCCAGGCCGGCGCGCGGACGGATTTTGTCGACATCGACGAGCGCACGTACACCATGGATCCCGAAAAACTGCGGTCCTACCTGGAGATCGAATGCGTACGAGTGCCCCAGACGAACCGCGTGGTGAGCCAGCGCACTGGCAGCCCGGTGACGGCCGTCATCCCCGTGCATTTGTACGGCCAGATGGCCGACATGGACCCGATCCTCGACTTGGCGACCCAGTACAACTTGATCGTCATCGAGGACGCTTGCCAGGCGCACGGCGCGGAATACTTCTCGAAGAAAGAGAACCGCTGGCACAAGGCCGGGGCGATGGGCCGCGCCGCCGCGTTCAGCTTCTATCCCGGCAAGAATCTGGGCGCCTGTGGTGAGGCGGGAGCCGTCACCACCGACGACGAGGGCCTGGCGCGGCGCTGCCGGATGCTACGCGACCACGGTCAGGCGCAAAAATATTCTCACGAGTTCGAAGGCTCCAACGGCAGGTTGGACGCGATCCAGGCCGGCATCCTGCGATTGAAACTCAAGCATCTCGACACATGGAATCGGCAACGCCGGGAGAATGCCGATCGCTATCAGGACCTGTTTCGCCCGATGGCGGGCAGCGTCATCACACCCTATGAGGCCGACTGGGCCAGGGCTGTCTATCACCTCTACGTGATCCGCACCGAGAATCGGGATCGACTCCGGCAGGATCTTGCTGAGGCCGGAATCGCCACCGGAATCCACTATCCGATCCCGCTGCATCTGCAAAGAGCCTATCGGCACCTCGGCCGCAAGGAAGGCGATTTTCCAGTCACGGAAAGAGTCACGCCGGAAATTCTCTCCTTGCCCATGTATCCCCAGCTTGTCCTCGGTCAGCAGAGACGAATCGTCCAGAAAGTTCGCGAGTCACTCTCCAGACAGGGTGACAGCCGCCGGCACTCGGACCTCCAGCCAGCGCGCCCGTCTCGAACGGCCAGTACAGCCGTTCTCCCAGACAAAGGAAAGATCTGGATCGATCTGGATAACTCCCCGCATGTGCCGTTCTGTGCGCCGATCATCGAAGAACTCCAGAAGCGCGGCCATCCGATGCTGCTCACCGCGCGCGGCGGTTCTCAGGTGGGCGAGTTGGCAGACCTCTTTCATCTGAACTACAGGCTGATCGGACGGCATTCCGGAAGGAACAAAATCCGCAAGATGGCGGGGCTGTGTTTTCGGGCGTTGCAGTTGATTCCCACGATCCTAACAGAAAAGCCGGATCTGGCGATCTCTGTGGGTTCGCGTTCCCAGCTGATGGTCGCGACCGCGCTGGGAATTCCATCGCTGTTCTTCGGCGATTATGAGTTTGCTCGGAACTGGCTTTTCATCCATCCGACGTGGTTCATGTGCCCGGAAGTGATCCCGAAGACGGTCATCCGGTGCGACCCGAATCGAATCCTGAACTACCCCGGCATCAAGGAAGACGTCTATGTTGGTCGGTTTGTTCCGGACCCCCGGATCAGGCCTCGACTGGGACTTCAGGAACAGGATCTGGTGGTGACCCTCCGTCCGCCCGCGAGTGAGGCCTACTACCACAATACCCAGAGTGATGACCTGTTCGACGCAGCGATCGCGTTTCTGAGCGAGCAACCGGACGTGAAGCTTGTCACGCTGCCTCGAAATGAGAAACAGGCGATGTGTCTGAGGGAGAGGTGGCCCGATCTTTTCCGGAGTGGCACGATGCGCATCCCGGAGCAGGTCGTGGATGGGCTGAGCCTGATTTGGTACTCCGACCTGGTGATCAGCGGTGGCGGCACGATGAACCGGGAGGCCGCGACCTTAGGCGTGCCTGTCTACAGTGTCTTTCGCGGCAAGATCGGTGCGGTGGATCATTACCTCAGCACGAGAGGGCGGCTCACGCTCCTCGGGAGCGTTCGAGACGTGCAAACCAAGATCCTCCTCGTTCGACGAAATCGGCCCGCGGAGCCGCAGAATGGGAATGGCGCCGCCTTGCGCACCATTGTCGAGCAGATCGCCGCGATCATGGAGTCGAGATGTCCCCTGCCGAGTCGGGCCGTGACGCTCGCGGGCTCACGCGGATGACGATTCTCATTGTTGTCGGCGCGCGTCCTAATTTTATGAAGGCCGCCCCGATCCTCGAGGCCATCAACGCGCACAACGCGAGGATGTCGGCAGACTCCGCCGATCGGCACGAACGGCCAGCCGAAACCATCCGGCATATCCTCGTTCATACCGGTCAACATTACGACGACCGCATGTCCGGTTCTTTCTTCAGCGACCTGAAGCTTCCACCCCCCGATGTTCACCTCGGTGTGGGTTCGGGATCCCATGCGGTCCAGACTGCAGAGATTATGAAGAAATTTGAGGAGGTGCTACTCGCGGAGAAGCCTGACGTGGTCGTGGTCGTCGGAGATGTGAATTCGACCCTCGGTTGCGCCCTGGTCGCCGCCAAGATCTCCTTCGATTCCACCGGCTCGAGGCCGTCGATCGCCCACGTGGAAGCGGGGTTGCGCTCCTTCGACCGATCAATGCCGGAAGAGATCAACCGGATTCTCACCGATCATGTCTCCGATCTGCTCTTTGTAACAGAGGACAGCGGGCTTCAGAATCTGCGCAACGAAGGGATCTCGTCCGACAAGATCCATTTGGTCGGCAACACGATGATCGACTCCCTTCTTGCCTTCAAGGAGAAAGCTCGGGCTTCGACCGTATTGGAGGCGTTAGGCCTTCGGGCGCAGACGGGGAAGAACGGTGCCGGCAGCTCGATCAAACGGTATGCGCTCCTGACCCTGCATCGGCCGACAAACGTGGACAATCGGGAGACCTTTCTCAGCATCGTGGCTGGGCTGGAAGAACTGGCGACGGATTGCCTCGTCGTCTTTCCCGCACATCCCAGAACACAACGGCGACTTAAAGAATTCGGCCTGGAGTCCATTCTTGGGCGCGCCGGAATCGTCCTCACTGATCCTCTGGGTTATGTGGATTTTCTCTGTTTGATGACGCACGCAACGCTCGTCGTGACCGATTCGGGTGGCGTCCAGGAAGAAACAACGTGTCTCGGGATTCCTTGCGTCACGGTTCGAGAGAGCACCGAGCGACCCGTGACCGTGGAGACCGGGACAAATACCCTTGCGGGGACAAAACGCGAGAGCATCCGCGATGCGATCCGGCGGCAGATCGGAAGGCGAACCAACGGAGGCGTGCCAACGAAATGGGATGGCCACGCCTCCACACGCATCGTCGACATTTTGGTCCACGGGCATCACGCAACGGCTTTGTCTCGAGGGTCCCGGCGGTAGGGCATTGGACAAGGGGGCTCTCGTCCGGGTGAACGATATGTCCAGAAAATCCACGTGTCGATCGCTTCTCCTCGCGGCGACGTTACTCTTCTCGTTAACGTTGTCGTCCCTCGCACAGGCCCAAACAGTCTCGTTCATGACCCACAAAGATTTCGTATCCGGAACGAATCCGATCTCGGTCGCCGTGGGCGACTTCAACGGCGACGGAATTCAAGATCTGGTGTTAACCAATTACAACTGTTGCAACCCCTTCAACTGTTGTCACCCTAACAACTACACCGTCGCGGTCCTGCTGGGGAATGGCGATGGAACCTTCCGGCCCGCGCGGACCTTCGCGGTGGGTGCGAATCCGACCTCCGTGGCCGTAGGCGACTTCAATGGCGATGGCACGCTTGATCTGGCGGTCGCCAGCGCCGGATCCAACACGATCTCGGTGTTGCTGGGCAACGGCGATGGGAGCTTCCAGGCGGCGCAGACCTTCGCCGTGGGCATCGCTCCGTGGTCCGTCGCCGTGGGCGACTTCAACGGCGACGGCAAGCCGGATCTCGTGGTCGCCAACAACGGGTCTGCGACCGTCTCGGTGCTGCTGGGCAACGGCGACGGGACCTTCCAGGCGGCGGCGCTGTATGGGGTTGGCCTGAATCCGCAGTCCGTCACGGTGGGCGACTTCAACGGCGACGGCAGGCTCGATCTGGCGGTCGCCAACGCCGGGTCCAACACCGTCTCGGTGCTGCTGGGGAATGGCAACGGAACCTTCCAGCCGGCACGGGACTTTGTGGTCGGCAGCCAGCCTTGGTCTGTTGTCGTGGGCGATGTTAACAACGATGGCAGGCTCGATCTGACGGTCGCCAACGCCGGCGCCAACACCGTCTCGGTGCTGCTGGGTAACGGCGACGGGACCTTTCAGGTGGCAACGACCTTTGACGTTGGCGTTAATCCGCACTCGGTGGCCGTGGGCGACTTCAACGGCGATGGCAGGCTCGATCTGGCCGTCGCCAACGCCGGCGCCAACACCGTCTCGGTGCTGCTGGGCAACGGCGATGGGAGCTTCCAGGGAGCACGCGACTTCGCGGTTGGCGGCGAACCAGGGTTCATCGGGGTAGGCGACCTCAACGGCGATGGCAGGCTCGATCTGGCCGTCGCCAACACCGGCGCCAACACCGTCTCAGTGCTGCTGGGCAACGGCGACGGGACCTTCCCGGCGGCGGCGCTCTACGGGGTTGGTCTCAATCCTCAGTCCGTTGCGCTCGGTGATTTCAACGGCGATGGCAGGCTCGATCTGGCGGTCAGCAACGCTGGGACCAACACCGTCTCGGTGTTGCTCGGCAACGGCGACGGGACCTTCCAAGCGGCGCGGACCTTCGCCGCGGGTCCTAACCCGACTTCCGTGGTCGTGGGGGACTTCAACGGCGATGGCAAGCTCGATCTAGCGGTCGCCGACTATGGCTCCAACGACGATTCAAACAACACGACCGTTGCCACGACCGTTTCGGTGCTGCTGGGCAACGGCGACGGGACCTTCCAGGCGGCGCAGACCTTCGATGCGGGTAGCGGCCCTTACGCCCTGGCCACTGGCGACTTCAACGGCGATGGCAAGCTCGATCTGGCGGTCGCGAACCTGGGTCCCAGTAGCTTACGAGCCGGTACTGTTTCGGTGCTGTTGGGCAACGGCGACGGGACCTTCCAGGCGGCACGGACCTTCACCGCCGGCAAGACCATTTGGTCTGTCGCCGTGGGCGACTTCAATGGCGACGGCAAGCTCGATCTGGCGGTCCCCGATGGAGGGTCGAACACCGTCTCGGTCCTGCTGGGCAATGGCGATGGGACCTTCCAGGCCCCACGGAGCTTCCCTGTTGGTACCGGCCCCGTGTCCGTCGCCGTGGGCGATTTCAATGGCGATCGGGTCCAAGATCTGGCGGTGGTCAACTACTTTGACTTCACCGTTTCAGTGCTGTTCGGCAACGGCGACGGGACCTTCCGGGCAGGAGGGACGTTTGCCGCCAGCGACTATCCCTGGTCGGTGGCCGTGGCCGACTTCAATGGCGATGGCGCGCTTGATCTGGTGACGGCAAACCTAGGTTCGACCACCGTCTCGGTGCTGCCGGGTAACGGCGATGGAACCTTCCAGGCCACGCAGAACTTCGGGGCAGGCTTCGGCCCTGTATTCGTGGCTGTGGCCGACGTCAACGGGGATGGTAAGCCGGATCTGGTTGTGCCCAGTTATTATGGTCGTGCCATCTCAGTGCTGTTGGGCAACGGCCAGAGCGCCACCACCGTGGCCACGCCGACGCTGAATCCGGGAAGTGGGACGTATAGCTCGCCGGTGACTGTGACGATCACGGATGGTACGCCAGGGGCGACGATCTACTACACGACCGACGGAAGCGCCCCGACGACCGCGTCATCCGTCTACACCGGCCCGATCTCGGTCACGCAGACCACGACGATCAATGCGATCGCCACCGTCGGTCGGTTCACGCGCAGCGCCATGGCCACGGCAACCTACACGTTGCAAGCCGCCACGCCCACGTTCAGTCCGCCAGGTGGGACCTACCTACTCCCTCGGTTCGTGTCCATTTCCGATTCGAGCCCAGGAGTCACCATCTACTACACGACCGACGGGAGCACCCCGACGACCGACTCGACCACGTACCGCGGCCCCATCCTCGTGATCACGACAACCACGATCAAGGCCATGGCGGCTGCCCCCGGCTGGTCTCAGAGCCCTGTGGCCAGTGCCACGTACGCCAGCGCGCTCGGACTATAGGCACCTTCTGATTGAGAGTGGCGCACAGTGCGACGGGACCGGCCTGAGACAGGCAGATGGTAGGAGATCCAGCACGAGCGACCCGAACGACGGAGGCGCCAGCCGGCCACGGGACCTACATGCTCATTACCACGGCGCGGAACGAGGCAACGTTCATTGGACTGACCATCAAGTCTGTGCTGGCGCAGACGGTCCGACCAGCCAAATGGGTCATTGTCAGCGACGGTTCGACGGACGGCACGGACGAGGTGGTGAAGACGTATGCCGCGCAGCACGATTGGATCGAGCTCGTGAGACAGCCTGAGCGCACGGAGCGACATTTTGCTGGTAAGGCGGCTGCCTTCAACGCGGGATACGCCAGAGTGAAGGATCTGGAGTACGACGTCATTGGCAACGTGGATGCCGACGTCACATTTGATGAGGACTACTTCGCGTCCCTTGTGCGTAAGTTTGCCGAGAATCCCAGCTTGGGAGTGGCTGGGACTCCATATCGGGAGGGGAACGCGACGACATACGACTATCGGTTCGCCAGCCTGGAGGACGTCTCGGGTGCGTGTCAAATGTTTCGACGGGAGTGTCTCGAGGCGATTGGCGGTTATCGGCCGATACGATCCGGGGGCATCGATCTGATCGCGGTCCTCAGTGCGCGGGCGAAGGGGTGGCAAACCAGGACATTTACCGATAAGGTCTGCCTGCACCATCGAACGTCGGGGAGTGCGCAGTCCACCGGGATTCGCGCCAGGCTGCACAGGGGTCGGAAAGACTATCTTCTTGGCAGCCATCCCGCGTGGGAGGTTCTTCGCAGCATCCATCAGACGAAGAACAGGCCCTATCTCGTTGGCGGCATCCTCATTCTCGTTGGGTATTTCTGGGCCATGTTCCGTCGCGCTGAAAAAAGCATTCCCGAGGAGCTCGTCGAGCTGCGGCGAAACGATCAATTGCGACGATTGAGAGGCATCCTTCGTTCCGAGAGCCTGCCCGAGACGCGATGACCACCGAGACGAGACATATTGCCGTGTGCGTGTGCACGTATCGGCGGCCACGCTTGCTCAGGCGCCTGCTGGGGGAACTCCACGATCAGGACACGAACGGACGATTCACGTACTCGATCGTCGTGGCCGACAACGACCATCAACAGTCTGCGAACGGAGTGGTGCGAGAATTCGCAGCGACGTCGAGTATTCCGATGACGTACTGCGTGGAGCCACGGCAGAGTATCCCGTTGGCGCGAAACAAGGCCATCGAGAATGCGAGCGGGGAGTTCATTGCCTTCATCGACGATGACGAGTTTCCGACCACATCCTGGCTGCTGAAGTTGGTCGAGACCTGCGACGCATATCACGCGGACGGTGTGCTCGGACCCGTGAAGCGACACTTCGACGAAGAGCCGCCACGGTGGATCGTGAAGGGCAAGTTCTACGAGAGGCCGACGTACCCGACAGGGCACGTGATTGGGTGGAGGGAGGGACGGACAAACAACGTGCTGCTGAAAAGGCGCATTTTCGCGGACGGCGCACAGCCGTTCAGACCGGAATTTTTGTCGGGGGAGGACCAGGATCTCTTCAGGCGGATGATCGAACGGGGGTACGCCTTCGTCTGGTGCAGTGAGGCCGTGGTGTATGAGGTTGTTCCGCCGATACGTTGGAAACGCACGTTCATGCTAAGAAGAGCTTTGCTCCAGGGGACGGTCTCCGTGCACGATCCAACGCTCGGCGCGCGCGGCATTGCAAAATCGGTCATTGCCGTTCCCGGATACACGGCCGCTCTACCGTTCGCTCTGGCGTTGGGGCACCACCAGTTCATGACGCTCTTGGTCAAACTCGTTAGTCACATCGGCAGGCTCCTGGCGATCCTGGGCATCAAGCCGATCAAGGCGTACGTCACGGAGTAGGAGTGAGTGCGCCACATGGAACGCGACGCATCGATCGTTGGACCGGATGATCGGATCCTGATCACAGGGGCGACCGGGTTCATTGGGTCCAGAGTCGTCGATCGTCTGCTGGACCGTGGATTCCGCAACGTGATCTGTTTTGCCAGACCCTCCAGTGATGTGGCCGGCCTCGAATCCAGCGCGCGGCCTCACCGCAACGGGGCACGAGTCGGCGTGATACGAGGCAATCTTCTGTCTCGCGAGGACTGCGCGACGGCGACCAAGGACGTGGCGGTCATCGTCCACTTGGCCGCTGGCGGAGGTGCCAAGTCCTTTCCGGATGCGTTCATGAACTCGGTCGTCACGACGCGTAATCTTCTCGACGCAAGCCTGCGGCGCGGATGCCTGCGGCGATTCGTGAACGTCAGTTCGTTAGCGGTCTATACCAACACGCAGAAACCTCGGCGTAGGCTGTTGGATGAGTCGTGCCCGATCGAGGCGCGCCCCGAGCTCCGGGGAGACGCGTATTGCTTCGCGAAAGTCAGACAGGACGAAATCGTCGTCGACTATGGTGAGAGGTTCGGAACTCCCTACGTCATCGTCCGGCCCGGGTATGTCTATGGTCCGGGCCGTGCCGACATCACGAGCCGGGTGGGACTCGGCACGTTCGGAGTCTTTCTACATTTGGGCGGCTCCAACACCATACCGTTCACGTACGTGGATAACTGCGCAGAGGCGATTGTCCTCGCGGCGCTGATGAAGGGAATCGAAGGCGAAGTGTTCAACGTCGTGGACGACGATCTTCCTTCAAGCAGGCGATTTCTGCGTCAGTACAAACAGACTGCCGAGCGCTTTAGATCAATTTATGTTCCACACGCCGCGAGTTACACGCTCTGTTGGCTATGGGAGAGGTATTCGAAATGGTCGGAAGGACAGTTGCCGCCGGTCTTCAATCGCAGAAGGTGGCACGCGTACTGGAAGAGGACGCGTTTCAGCAACCAAAAAGTGAAGGCCCGGCTCGGCTGGACGCCGAGGGTGTCGATGGCAGAGGGATTGGGGCGTTATTTCGAAAGCTGCCGGGAGCGAAGCCGACATGCTTAAGGTCGCCATCGTCGGATGCGGCAAGGTCGCCGATGCTCACGCGTCGCAGATCCACAGGATCAAGGGATGCGAGATCGTAGGGGTCTGCGACAAGGAGCCGCTGATGGCACGGCAGCTCTACGAGAGGTTTCCGGTCAAGCGGTACTTCAGCGACTTGACTGCGCTTCTGAGTGAAGCACAGCCGGACGTCGTTCACATCACGACGCCGCCGGAAAGCCATTTCGAGATTGCGAGGGTTTGCCTGGAACAGGGATGCCACGTCTATGTGGAGAAGCCGGTCACACTCCGCGCCGATGAGGCGCAGGTGCTTGTTGCGCGCGCCAACGAACGGGGGCTCAAGCTGACCGCGGGGCATGATGCTCAATTCAGCCACGCGGCGAGACGCATGCGAACCCTCGTCCAAAGCGGCTACTTGGGGGGACGGCCGGTCCACATGGAAAGTTACTATGGCTACGACCTTGGAGACTCGGGCTATGCGCGGGCGCTTCTTGGCGACAGGCGACATTGGATCCGCAGATTGCCCGGAGGGTTATTGCACAACACGATGAGCCACGGCATCGCCGCGATCGCGGAGTTTCTGACGAGCGATTCGCCTCAGGTGATCGCGTACGGTTTTGTCAGCCCCCTTCTGAAGGGGATCGACGAACGTGAGATCGTGGATGAACTGAGAGTCATCATCTATGAACAGGAGTGCACGACCGCCTACTTTACCTTCTCGTCGCAGATGCGTCCCTCGCTGCATCAATTTCGTGTCTATGGCCCGAAGAACGGCCTGCTTCTTGATCAGGACCAGGAGTCGTTGATCAAGCTTCGAGGCAGGAGGTTCAAGAGCTACGGAGAGAAGTTTATCCCGCCTGTGATTTTTGCGTCGCAGTATCTCGAGAACCTGATCAGCAGCGCGAGGACGTTCCTGGCCAGTGACCTGCACATGACGTCCGGCATGAAGTATTTGATCGAGTCTTTTTACGATTCGATCACTCGAGGCACGCCGGTACCCATCCCCTACCGGGAAATCCTCCTGACCGCGCGAATCATGGACGCCATCTTTGATCAGCTCCGGGCGAGACGCTCGCAGGGTCATTCCGAATTCCGAGCGCAGGCTGCGGCCCTGCAGACCACGGGTCGCCACTGAGTCTGAAATGATCGCGTCCACCGCTTCGATGTGGCAGCGGGCTCGCGTTGGCCGATCTTCATGGAAGGGAAGACTGCTGGATCGAGCTCAGATGCGCGAGCTTGGCCCAGGGTACGTCTCGGAAATTGACGCCGTGAACGAAGGCACCTGGTGGGAGATCCTCGAAGGGTTCGATGACGCGAATATCTACCAGACCTGGTCGTATGCCGTCGTGAGATACGGGAGACAGCACACCAGTCATCTGGTCTTGAAGGAGAAGGGCGAGATCGTCGCTGCGGCCGAATCCAGAATTACCAGAGTGCCGTTTCTCGACGTTGGCGTTGCGTACATTCGGTGGGGACCACTCTGGCGTCTCCGGAACGCCGAAGCGAAGGAGGAGAGATTTCGTCAGGCGATTCGAGCGTTGCGTAATGAGTATGTGTGTACGCGTGGCCTGGTGTTAAGGCTATTCCCAATGTTATTTGACAGTGACGCGCCGCGCTTCTTATCGATCCTCGAAGAGGAAGGGTTCTCACGCGTCGGTCAGGAAACGTGGCACCAGACGATCCTCGTGGATCTGACCCGCTCGCTTCGCGATTTGCGTCAGGGTCTGCGGCAGCACTGGCGCCGCGGGTTGAACGCCGCCGAGCGGAATCGATTAGAGGTTGTCGAAGGTCATGGGGATGAGCTCTTTGAGACGTTCATCAGGATCTACCGAGAGATGGCGTCGAGGAAGGGACTTGCGGGGTTCAGCAGTATCAACGAATTGAGGGCGATTCAAGGCCTGTTACCCGAGAAGTTCAAGATGAAGATCATGCTGTGCAGGTCCGGTGACGACCTGTGTGCTGGTCTTGTCTGTAGCGCAATGGGAAAAACGGCAATCTATCTGCTGGGCGCAACCAGCAACAGCGGCATGAAGAGCAGAGGGTCGTATCTCCTTCACTGGAAGCTCATCGAAGGACTGAAACGAGACCCGCGAGTGACCGTCTATGACCTCAACGGCGTCAACCCGAAGACAAATGCAGGAATGTACAGATTCAAAAACGACCTGTCCGGGGAAAATGGTAGACACGCGTACGTCCTCGGGCGATTCGATTCACATCCGAACGTCCTGAGCTGTTCGTGGGTCGCGTGCGGCGACACGCTGAGAGCGATCTATCGAGCGCTGTGGGAAAACGGGCGAGCCAGACTGGCGCTCCTCGATCCACGTCGTCGCGATCGCGCACTGGCCGGAGAAGAGCACCACGCGGGCCATGGCCACCGTCGAGATGGCACCGATGACCATCGAGAGGCACCCGCGAGAGCGAGCGGTCGGTTCTCCCCCCCGGCTGAGCCAGATGAATGAGTGAAAAGGTCTCGGGCAGCGTCCTCGGCGGAAATATCTACCTGGACGGAGAGTACCTGAGGAAGAATCCGATCTGGCACGTCGAAGAATCACCGTTCAAGGTCGAGCAAATCCTGAAAATGATGGAGCGAAACCGTCTGCGACCGCAGACCATCTGCGACGTTGGCTGCGGCGCAGGGGAAGTCATCAGACTCTTGCAGCAGAAGATGGACCCAACGTGCCGGTTCTGGGGTTGCGACATCTCGCCACAGGCCCTGGAGATGTGCCAGAGTCGCGCGAACGAAAGACTTCAGTTCAGACTCGCGGACGTGTCTCAAGAGGACGATCGCGTCTTCGATCTCATGCTGGTTCTCGACGTCATCGAGCACGTCGAAGACTACTTCGGCTTTTTGAAGGGGATCCGGCCGAAGGGCGAGCTGAAGATCTTTCACATTCCCCTGGATCTGAGCGTACAGACCGTCCTGCGCAAACGGGCCCTCCTGAAGCGGCGGGACGTTCACGCACACCTTCACTACTTCACCAGGGAGACGGCGCTCGAAACACTCAGGGACGCCGGGTACGAGCTCCTGGACCACTTCTTCACGCCTCGGTGCGTCGAACTCGGCGAGGGGACCGCGCAGAAAATCGCCCGGCTACCGAGGAAGGTCGCCTTCGCCATTCACCAGGATCTGGCAGTGCGCATCCTGGGCGGTTACGGCTTGCTGGTGCTGGCCAAGTGAGTCGTGTCCTGCCAGTTCGGGTGGTGGCCAACGGAGCGACGCAGCCATGATCGTGCATCAGGTTGACCCGATCCGCGATGCCCGCTGGGCGGGGTTCGTGCGGCGGCACCCTCGGGCCTCGGTCTTCCATACGCCGGGCTGGCTGGATGCGCTCCGCCGGACGTACGGATATGAACCCGTCGTGTACACGACGTCGGCGCCTCACGCCGATCTGACGAATGGCCTCGTGTTCTGCAGGATTCGGAGCGCGCTCACGGGCAATCGAATCGTGTCTCTGCCTTTCTCGGACCACTGTGAACCATTGGTCGATGAAGCCGAAGATCTCTGTTGTCTTCTGGGGGCGCTGGACGACGAATGCAAGCGCGGCGGCTGGCGATACGTAGAGATGCGCCCGGTCAGTCCATTTGGAGCCCGGCGAGCAGGATTCGGGACGGACCAGATCTTTTATCTTCACAAGATCGATCTTCGCCCACCGTTGAGTGAGCTGTTCAACAGCTTTGCCAAGACCGGCTGTCAACAAAAGATCCGACGCGCGGAGCGAATGAAGCTGACGTACGAAGAAGGGAGATCCGACGTGGTCTTGAAGAAGTTCTACCGGTTGCTGTTGAAGACGCGCCGCCGGAAACACGTACCTCCGCAACCCATCGAATGGTTCCGCAATCTCGTGGCCTGTCTCGGCGACAACGTCAAGGTCCGCGTGGCCTCCACAGACGGCGTCCCCATCGCGGGCCTCTTGACGCTGGTGCACTCGGGCTCGATCGTTGACAAGTACGGCTGCTCGGACGAGCGCTTTCACAATCTGGGGGGGATTCCTCTGCTGTTCTGGAAGACGATCCAAGAGGCCAAAGAGCTGGGCCTTTCAGAATTTGATCTGGGTCGCTCCGATCGTGATGCCCAGGGGCTGATTAATTTCAAAGAAGGTTGGCAGGCCGCCCGAAGCACGCTGACCTACTATCGATGCCTGCCCGATCCGTCGGCGCGCCCGGCCGAGGGCTGGAAGATACGGATGGCGAAGAGGGTCTTTGCGCGCCTGCCGAATCCACTCCTGGTCACGGCGGGGAGACTGCTGTATCGGCATGTCGGCTGAGGGACGGTGGCTCGCCCGGCAACCGTCGACTCGCATGATCAACGAGACGCTCGGCGAGCATTATCGATGCCCTGAACGCTTCGCCGAATTCACGCTGGCCGGAGAGTTATCCGCTACCGTCGGTTATTTTCGCTTCGGCGAAGGAACCATCTGCTACGGGCAATGCGCTTCGGGCCCTCCTGCGAAGCTCATCACCGCTGACCTCTGCGACGCGGGGGCCCACACGACAACCGACGGTCTGACGCTTCGTCTTCCATTCGAGCCCAAGCAAATCATCGACAATCTTCGCTTCGAACGCTACGTCGCGAACGGTCATGACGACCGGAGAGACCTCGGCGCCCGATCGGCCGTTCGAACCGCGTATTACCTCGTCCGGCCGGTTCTCCCGGTTCGAGTGCGAAAGCATCTCCAGCGATTCCATTTCGCAGGCTGGGAAAAGATCCAGTTTCCACGATGGCCCGTGGATCGAACGGTCGAGGACATCTTCGAGGGACAACTGGCATGTATGCTGCGGTCCGGGTCAGCGGAGAAGATTCCGTTCATCTGGTTCTGGCCGGATGGGTTGCCGAGCTGTGCCATCGTCACGCACGACGTCGAGACGGCTGTCGGAAGGGACTTCTGTCCTCGGCTGATGGATATCGACGACTCCTGGGCGATCAAATCGTCGTTCCAAATCATTCCGGAGCGGCGGTATACCGTCACCTCGCGTTTCCTCGATCAGATTCGAGGGCGAGGATTCGAGGTCAACGTCCACGATCTGAATCACGATGGGCATTTGTTTCGCGACCGTGACGAGTTCCTGCGCCGTGCCGAGCGGATCAATCGGTATCGGGAGCACTTCGGGGCGATTGGCTTCCGGTCCGCTGTCCTCTATCGGAACCTGGAGTGGTACGACGCGTTGGAGTTTGCCTACGACATGACGGTTCCCAATGTCGCGCACCTGGATCCTCAGCCGGGCGGCTGCTGCACCGTGCTGCCCTACTTCATCGGCGACATTCTCGAACTTCCGTTGACCACGACCCAAGACTACGCACTCTTTCATATCCTCAACGAGTATTCGACCGCGCTGTGGAAACGACAGATCGCGCTCATCACCGAGAAGCACGGGCTGGTCAGTTTCAATGTCCATCCCGACTACATCCGTGACCGGCGCGCCGGGAATGTGTACCAGGCGCTGCTGAACGATCTCGCCCAGTTGCGATCCGAGGGGAAGATCTGGATCGCGCTCGCTCGAGATGTCAACCAGTGGTGGCGTGAGCGAGGTCAGATGAAGCTGATTCATCGCGAAAACGGATGGGAGATCGAGGGCCTGGGGAAGGAGCGGGCCCGGGTCGCCTACGCGCATCTCGAAGACGATCATGTTGCCTACCGCGTCGAAGCCGCCGGCCCGACGGCCGGTGACGGGCACAGATTCCGAGGGGGTTTGAGAGCGTATGCCTACATGTGACGTCGCGATCGTCGGGGCTGGACCCTATGGACTCTCCGCGGCCGCGCACCTGCGAGCGGTCAAAGGATTGGAGGTACGCGTCTTTGGCGAGCCGATGTCGTTTTGGGAGCGCCATATGCCTGTCGGTATGCTCCTCCGCTCACCGTGGGCGGCATCCCATATTGCGGATCCGCGGAGGACGCTGACCCTGGACGCGTACCAGTCCGCGTGCGGGAATCACCTTTCCGCGCCGATTCCGCTGAGTCGTTTTATCGAATATGGGCGGTGGTTCCAGCACCGGAGCGTTCCCGAGGTGGAGCCGCGGCAGGTTCTGAGGATTGACTTTGACCCTGCCGGCTTCCGCATCAGTCTGGACGGCCGAGAGGAATGCCGGGCGCGGCGGGTTGTCATCGCCGCCGGGATTGTACCGTTCGCCTGGCGCCCGCCGGAGTTCGACAGCCTACCGGGACCGTATGCTTCGCACTCGTGCGAGCAACGCGATCTGCGTCAGTTTGCTCGAACGTGCGTCGCGGTGATCGGGGGAGGGCAGAGCGCCCTCGAATCGGCAGCATTACTGCACGAGGCTGGAGCCGAAGTCGAAGTCGTCGTGCGGCAGCCTCAAGTCCACTGGCTGACTCGCAGCGCGAAGTTACATCGGCTCGGACCGATTTCGCGGCTTCTGTACCATCCGAGCGATGTCGGGCCGGCCGGCGTCAGTCAGTTGGTCGCGAGGCCGAACCTCTTTCGCCGACTGCCGCGCCGGCTGCAGGACCGGTTGGGAGTCCTGTCGATCCGACCTGCGGGCGCGGCGTGGCTACGACCCCGCCTCCAGGGGGTCCCGATCAGGACGGGGCGATCGGTGATTGCCGCTGTACGGGTGGGCGGCCGGGTGACCCTCAAGCTCGACGATGCGACCGAGCGGTGTGTCGATCACGTTCTGCTCGCGACCGGGTATCGAGTCGACATATCCCGTTACTCGTTCCTTGCCGACGGTCTTTTGAAATCCATTCGTCGAATCGACGGGCTCCCGCAACTCGACGCGGGCTTCGAGACCTCTGTGGCGGGACTCCATTTCCTGGGCGCGCCTGCCGCCTGGAGCTTTGGTCCGCTCATGCGGTTCGTGGCGGGCACCTCGTTTGCCGCGCGCGCGCTCACCCTCAGAATCGCTGGCAACGCCGCCCAATCGGCTCCCATGGCTCGCGCGGAGCAGGTCTTTGAGCCCGCGAGGCCAGAAGGGTAACGATCGGTCCAGATGGCAGCGTTGACCCGGGCAATTGGCGAATCGCGCGTCGCGATAGCGGGCGGTGCGGTTGTGATGGGCGGCGACTACCGGGGGCTTGGCGTGGTCCGGAGCTTGGGTCGCCGTGGCATCCCGGTATGGGTCCTGCATGAGGGTGGGCAACTGCTGGCGACGCTCTCTCGGTATGCTCAACGGAACCTGCGCTGGCCGTCCGGAGGCGACGCGGAACGCATCGGCTTTCTATTGAACTTAGCCTCGAACAATGGGCTTCAGAGATGGGTGCTGATCCCGACGGGTGACGAGAGTGCCGCTTTGGTCGCGCGGTATCACACCGAACTGGCGGAGCGGTACCGGCTGACAACCCCTCCTTGGGAGATCCTGCGCTGGGCTTACGACAAGAGACTGACCTACCAGCTCGCGGACGAACTCCGGATCAGCCATCCCTGGACGTTGTACCCGAGGAGTCGCCGAGAGCTCGCCGAGGCCGACTGTCCCTTCCCGGTGATCTTCAAGCCGGCGTTTCGAAACGCATTCAACCAGTTCACCGCGGCCAAGGCCTGGCGCGTGGACGATCGCCAGTCACTGCTGGCCCATTATGAGAAGGCCTGTGCATTCGTTGACCCAGAGGTTCTGATGGTCCAGGAAGTGATTCCGGGCTCGGGAGAGACGCAGTTCTCGTATGCGGCGATCTGCCAGGACGGCCGTTCTCTCGCCTCTCTGGTGGCGCGGCGTCTGCGCCAGTTCCCCATGGATTTCGGCAGGGCGAGTACCTGCGTGGAAACGGTCGATGAGCCCGCCGTCGTCGAACCCTCCGTTCGCATGCTCGAGGCCATGAAATTCACCGGCGTCGTGGAGATCGAGTTCAAGCACGACACTCGCGATGGGCAATACAAATTGCTGGACATCAATCCCCGCGTTTGGGGGTGGCATTCCCTTGGCGGGCGCGCCGGCGTGGACTTTTCGTATTTGCTCTGGCTTCAGGCGTGCGGTGCGGCTGTTCCCGACTCGCGGCCGCAGATCGGCGTGCGGTGGGTGCGGGCCAGCACGGATCTGCGGACGGTCGTCCTCGAGATACTTCGCGGACGGCTGTCGGTGGGTGAATATTCCCGGAGCCTGCGTGGTCCGCGGGTGTCGGCGATTTTCGCTGCTGACGATCCCTTGCCCGGCCTGTTGGAGCTGCCGCTGCTCGCCTATTTACTCGGAAGACGAGTCTTCCGCGAAGGCAAGATTGCCTGACACTTCATCTGGGGCGCCACGTGCCGCTCAGGCTCGTCTGGTGTCGTGGCCGGACGACGTTCCTCAAGGTGGTCTTCTCATCCTGAATGCCGACGATTGGGGACGCGACCCCTGGACCACTCAGAGGACGTTGGATTGTGCTGTACGGGGAGCGGTCTCGTCGGTAAGTGCGATGGTCTTCATGGAGGATTCGGAGCGGGCGGCGGCCATCGCGCTGGAGCGGAAGATCGAGGCGGGCTTGCACCTCAACCTGACCACGCCATTTTCGATGCCGGGGTGTCCCGTACGTCTGGCTGATCGCCAACGGCAACTCGCCCGATACCTGCTGCGGCATCGCCTCGCCCGGGCCGTGTTTCACCCGCGGCTCATCCGCTCCTTCGAGTACGTTGTCGCGGCGCAGCTCGAGGAGTTCCGGCGGCTCTATGGGTCGGACCCCCAGCGCCTCGACGGGCATCATCATATGCATCTCTGCGCAAACGTGGTCCTGGCGGGCTTGCTACCACCGGGAACCCTCGTGCGCCGAAACTTCTCTTTCCAACCTGGTGAGAAGAGCCCGTGGAACCGCGTCTACCGGGGCGTCGTGGACCGCATCCTGGCCCGGCGCCACCGCCTGCTCGACTTCTTCTTCTCGCTCGCGCCCCTCGAGCGTCCTGGCCGCCTCCAACGGATCTTCTCGCTGGCTCGGCAGTTCGCTGTCGAAGTGGAGACGCATCCCGTCCATCCGGACGAATATCGGTTCCTCACGGAGGGGCACGTTTCCCGTCAGGCCGCACACGTCCGGATCGCGCCCCCTTCGGCCGTGCTGCGCACGGGGAAAAGGGCCAGGCCATGACAGGCCGTGCCGTCGACATCACCATGGGCGGGAAGTCGGTCAAGGCGCCGGCGCTGGAAATGAATGGCAAGACGGTCATGGTGACCGGCAAGTGGATCAAGATCGCAGCCATTCACGATGAAGATTGGATCGAAGACGCTCATGAGGGTCTCGAATCGTGTATCGGCGCGTTGCAGCGACACGACGCCAACCACGTGGGAGCCGACATCTTTACGATCACGCAGCGGGTGTTCGACACGATGCGTCCCCTTCCCTATCATGTGGAGTGGGAGAGCGTGGCCGCGATTCGTCTGAGCAGCTACGACGCGTGGTGGACACATGGACTATCCGCGGATGCGCGAAAAGATGTCCGACGCTCCGCAAAGCGGGGTGTCGTCGTCACGGTCACCGAGTTCAATGCTGAACTCGTGAGGGGCATCGTCGAGATCTACAGCGAGTCGCCGATACGACAAGGCAAGGCATTCTCGCACTACCGGAAGGACTTCGACGCCGTACAGCGAGAAACGTCGACGTTTCTCGAGCGAAGCACGTTTATCGGCGCGTACTACAAGGATGAGTTGATCGGCTTCATGAAGATCGTCTCTGTGGGACGCGTTGCGGCCATGATGCAGATTATGACGAAGATCAGCCATTACGATAAGAGGCCGTCCAACGCGTTGATCGCGAAAGCCGTCGCGCATTGCGCGACGACGGGAATGTCGTACCTCACGTACGGCAAGTACAGGGACGGGAACAAAGGAACGAGCTCGTTAGCTCGATTCAAGCACCGGATGGGTTTTGAAGAAGTCCGAGTCCCCAAGGTCTATGTGCCTCTGACGATGAAGGGCCAGATATGCCTGGCGTTGGGGCTCCATCACGATCCGGTCTCGCTCCTGCCCGAATGGCTCATGGATCTTCTCTACCGCGTTCGGACAGCATGGGGCCGCTGGCGTATGCGCGCCGGACGGTTCGGTGCTCGCGGTCGCGAAGGCTAATCCATGCCGGGAATCGTCGGTCTTCTCACGCGATTGCCACGCGAACGGGCAGAGCCGGAGCTTCTGCGCATGGTCGAGACCCTTCGCCACGAGTCCTTCTACGAAACAGGGACGTGGGTCGATGAGTCGCTGGGGGTGTACGTGGGCTGGAGCGAGCGGAAGACCTCGTTCTCCGAGGGAATGCCACTCTGGAACGAGCGGGAGGACATTGGGCTAGTCTTCTCGGGGGAGGAATTCCCCGAGCCGGGGACGGCTGGCCGCCTCAAGGAGCGGGGGCACGAGCTCGACGGGGCGGGATCCTCCCACCTCGTCCATCTCTACGAGGAGGACCAATCGTTCCCCGCGGGATTGAACGGAAGGTTTCATGGACTCCTGATGGACCGGCGCCTGGGGACCGCGACGCTGTTCAATGACCGGTATGGGCTGCACCGGATCTACTATCACGAGTCGAAGGAGGCCTTCTATTTCGCCGCGGAAGCCAAGGCGATCCTGGCGGTGCGGCCCGAGCTCAGGAGGTTGGACCCGCGGGGCCTTGGCGAGTTCGTCGCGTGCGGGTGCGTCTTGGGGGACCGGACGCTCTTCGAGGGCGTTCACGTGCTGCCGTGCGCCGCGGCGTGGGTCTTCCGTGACGGCTCGGTCGAGCGGAAGGGAACGTACTTCCAGTCGCGAGAGTGGGAGGACCAGGCTCCCCTCGAGCCAGAACCATACTATCGAGAGCTCCGCGACGTTTTTTCGCGCAACCTCCCGCGATATTTCGAATCGCGAGAGCCGATCGCGATGTCTCTGACCGGGGGACTGGACACCCGGATGATCATGGCTTGGCACAAGCCTCTCCCCGGATCCCTCCCGTGCTACACCTTCGTGGGGATGTTCCGCGAGTGTCGGGACGCGGTCGTGGCGCGGCGAGTGGCCCGCGTGTGCAAACAATCCCACGAAGTCATCCGGGTGGCAGACGAGTTCCTTTCTCGCTTTCCCGATTACGCCGAGCGGAGTGTGTACCTTACGGACGGATGCGTCGACGTGAGCCGCTCCCCCGACCTGTACGTCAACGAAAAGGCCCGCGAGATCGCGCCGGTCCGAATGACGGGAAACTACGGCGACGAGGTCCTCCGCCACATTCGGGCGTTCAAACCGGTGGAGCCCATGCGCGGATTGTTCCGTCCCGAGTTTCTTTCTTACGTTCGCCAGGCCGCGGAGAGATACACCGGGCTCGTTCGGGGACACCCGCTTTCGTTTGCCGCCTTCAAGCAGGCCCCGTGGCATCACTACGGGGTTCTCGCGCTCGAGCAGACCCAGCTCTCCCTCCGGTCTCCGTATCTCGACAACGACCTGGTCCGTACGGCCTTCCGTGCGCCCCCGTCAGCTCTCGCGACCAACGAGGTTCGCTTGCGGTTGATCGGCGACGGCAATCCGGCGCTCAGGAGGATCCGGACCGACCGAGGCTTCGGCGGGGGCGGCGGACATCTCGCCGCGGCGGCCTCGCGGGGTTTCTTCGAATTCTGGTTCAAGGCGGAATACGCCTACGATTATGCGATGCCCGAGTGGCTTGCCCGGATTGACCATCGGCTGTCCGCCTTCCGCCTCGAACGCCTCTTCCTCGGGAGACACAAGTTCTACCATTTTCGGGTCTGGTACCGCGACGTCCTCTCCGAGTACGTTCGGGAGATGCTGCTCGACCCGCGAACCCTTTCCCGTCCCTATCTCGAACGGAAGGGGCTCGAGGCCGTGGTGAAGGGCCACCTGAAGGGAGACCGGAACTATACCATCGAGATCCACCAGGTCCTGACCCTGGAACTCCTGCATCGCCTCTTCGTCGACCCGAGATAACCCTGCGCCTCATTACATGATTTACCGGATTGTTCCGACCGGCGAAGAGTCCTACTGTCCTCTTTGAAATGACCGAACGCGGTCGGCAATGTTCGGCGGCGCGGGCGTCGGGCGCATGGATGCAGAGGCGGGTTGCCGTCGCGGCCGTGCTGGCCCTTGTCGCATCCGCGGTCATGGCCCCGGCGATCCCGGCCCTCGCCGCCGACAATCCGATCGTTATCGAGAACCAGCTGCCTGGCTCGACGGCGTGGCGGCTCGCGCCGGGGCTGATCGCCGACGACGCGAACGGGCAGATCAAGGGATATGCGTCGGCGACGAGCGTCAAGCAGAACGAGAGCATCACCCTCTACGTGACGGTCAACCCGGGACAGACGTACACGATTGATATCTTTCGCATGGGTTGGTACGCCGGGCTGGGCGGTCGCCTTCGTTTCCACGCGGGCCCACTCAACGGGTTCCAGCAGAGCGCGTGCCTGCCGGACCCGACCACGGGACTGATCGCCTGCCGCTGGGTTCCGAGCTATATCCTGACCATCCCGAGCGACTGGACCAGCGGCGTGTATCTTGCGCTCCTCACGAATGCGGCGGGTTACCAGAACTACGTGATGTTTGTCGTCCGGGACGACCGCCCGGCGCCGTTCCTCTACCAGCAAAGCGTGATGACGTATCAGGCGTACAACAACTACCCCAATGACGGCCAGACGGGCAAGAGTCTCTATGCCTACAACAGCTACGGGGCGAACACGATCGCCGGGGACCGGCGCGCTGTCAACGTGTCGTTTGATCGCCCCTACACGTCCCACGGCGCCGGAGACTTCCCCAACTGGGAGCTCCAGCTCGTCTGGTGGCTCGAGCGAACCGGGTACGACGTGACCTACTCGACCGAGATCGACACGCACGCCAATGGTGGCTCGTTGCTCAACCGGAAGGGTGTCATCGTGGGCGGACATGCTGAGTATTGGTCGAAGGAGATGTTCGACGCGTTCGAGGCCGCTCGTGGTGCGGGTGTAAACTCCGCGTTCTTCGGCGCGGATACGACGAGCGTGCAGGTGCGTGTCGCGGCTTCCGCGGCCGGTGTGGCTGACCGGGTGATCGTTTGCTACAAGGACGCCAGCATTGACCCGGTGCAGGGGCCCACGACAACGACGGCGTGGCGGTACCCACCGGTGAACCGGCCCGAGCAACCGCTCCGTGGGATCCAGAGCGCTTTTACGTTCCTCCGATCCAACGTCGATTACGTCGTGACCGACAGCTCCCACTGGGTCTATGCGGGGACGGGGTTCAGGGATGGCGACGTGGTGCCCGGCATTGTCGGCTACGAGGTGGATCGCTTCTGGCCGAACTTCCCACCGCCGAATGCCCTGAGCCAGGCAATCCTGTCCCTGTCGCCATTCACGGACGTGGACGGCAAGTCGAGCAACGCGAACTCGTCAATCTACCAGGCTCCCAGCGGCGCGTGGGTCTTTTCGGCGGGCACACTGTCCTGGAGCTGGGGACTGGTCAACTTCTATTCCAATGTCGCCGACGCCCGGATCCAGCGAACGACCGCGAACATCTTGAACGCCTTCCTGACTGGCGCCCCGGTCGTTCGAACCCTCCGCGTGACGGCTCCTGCGACGGTGACCGCCGGCCAGGCCTTCACCCTGACGGTCACAGCGGTCAACGATCAGGGGAACCTGGTCGCCGGGTACACTGGAACGGTCCACTTCAGCAGCAGCGACACCGCGCCGGGCGTCGTGCTTCCTGCCGACTCGACGTTGACCAACGGCCAGGGCACCTTCTCGATGCTGTTGGCCACAGCGGGGCCGCAGACGGTGACCGTGGCCGATGCTCCGAACTCGCTCTCCACGACCGTGACCGTCATCGTGGCGAGCGCGCCGACGATCACGGGCTTTACTCCCACGAGCGGGCCGGTGGGGACCAGCGTGACGATCAGCGGCACGAACTTCACCGGGGCTACGGCCGTGGCGTTCAACGGCGTGAGCGCGAGCTTCACGGTAACCTCGGCAACGACGATCCAGGCGACGGTGCCGACGGGGGCCACGACGGGGCCGCTGAGCGTGACCACGCCCGGAGGCACGGGGACCAGCGCGAACGTCTTCACGGTGATCGTGACATTGACCGTGACGAAGGTGGGCACGGGCAGTGGCATCGTGACCTCTAGTCCGGCCGGGATCAATTGCGGGGCTACCTGCTCGGGCTCTTACAGTAGCGGCACGGTGGTGACCCTGATCGCGACGCCCGCCTTCGACTCTATGTTCGCCGCGTGGAGCGGCTGCGATGCGGTCTCGGGCACGACCTGTACCGTGACGATGGGCGGGGCGCGGGCGGTCACCGCCAGCTTCACCCTGAAGCGGTTCGTCCTCTCGGTCAACGAGACGGGCCTCTTCGGCGGCACGGTGACCTCCAGCGATGGCGGGATCAACTGCGGCGCTACGTGCTCGGCCGCCTACAATAGCGGCGCGGTCGTGACCCTGACTGCGACGCCCGCCTTCCTCTCCATCTTCACCGGCTGGAGCGGCTGCGATGCGGCCTCCGGGACGACGTGCAGTGTGACCATGAGTACGGCGAGGACGGTCACCGCCAACTTCCTGCCTTAGCGTCCGGTTGCGCCGACTCCTCCTCATCGACCCATAACCACTTCGCGCTTCGCGTCAGCGAACCGCTTGGGAAGGTGGTCAATGCCTCAGGGCGTCGCGACGATCGTTTATGGTCTTGTCATCCTGGCGCTCTTCCAGTTGGACCGCGACCGCCAATCGCGAGTGTCTCCCGCCCTTTGGATTCCGGTTGCGTGGGTGTTGCTCGCAGGGTCCAGGATGGTGTCCGGCTGGCTGGAACCAGCGCGAGTGATTATGTCACCTGAACAGTACCTCGACGGGAGCCCTCTCGACCGGCTTGTCCTGGCTGGGCTTCTGGCGGCGGGTTTGATGGTGCTGCTCGCGAGAGGACGGCGCGCCGGTACGTTCGTGCGAGCGAATGGACCGATCCTCCTGTTCTTCCTCTACGGCGCCGTAAGCGTCCTTTGGTCTGACTATCCCGATGTGGCTTTCAAGCGATGGACCAAGGCCGTCGGGGACATCGTGATGGTCCTGGTCGTCTTGTCTGACCCCGACCCCTCCGCCGCCGTGAAGCGGCTCCTCGCGCGCGCGGGCTTCCTGCTGATCCCCTTCTCCGTCCTGCTCATCAAGTACTACCCCGACCTGGGGCAGGCCTACAACCCCTGGACCTGGGGAGCTTATTACACCGGCGTCGCGACCGGAAAGAACGGCCTTGGCCTTGTCTGCCTGATCTTTGGACTCGGATCCCTCTGGCGCTTTCTCGAGGCGTTCCACAGCGGGGAGCGGCCCCTTATGACCGGACCGCTGATCGCCCACGGCGCGGTTCTGGCGATGGCCCTGTGGCTCTTCGGGAAGGCAGATTCCGCCACCTCCCTTGGCTGTTTCGTCATAGGGAGCGGCCTGATCGGGGTCATGAGCCTGCCCCGGCTCGCCCGCAAGCGAACGGCCGCGCACGTGCTCGTCGTGGGGATCGTCTTCCTCTGTTTGTTCGGCCTGTTCCTCGATTCCGACGCTGGCCTCGCCCAGGCGATGGGCAGGGACACGACGCTCACCGGCCGGACTGCACTCTGGGATCAACTCCTCCGCATGCCTGTCAACTCGTTGTTCGGGGCCGGCTTCGAGAGTTTCTGGCTCGGGGGGCGGCTCGAGAAGTTCTGGAAGGCCTACTGGTGGCATCCGAACCAAGCGCACAACGGCTACATCGAGGTCTTCCTGAACTTGGGATGGGTAGGGGTGGCCCTGCTCGGCTTCGTCATGGTCTGGGGATACGGGAACATCGCGGGTTCATTGCAGCAAAGTCCCGAGCTGGGCAGGCTCAGGCTCGCATACTTTGTGGTCGCGGTGCTCTACAACCTGACGGAGGCAGCGTTCAAGATGCTGCACCCCGTCTGGACCACCTTCCTCCTGGCCATCCTCGTCGCACCGGACGCGATGCGCCGCGAGGACGGGTGAAGCCCTTCGCCGCGAGCGGCGCGTTCCGGCCCGCCGCGGACCGCGACGGGCTCCGGCGCCTGGCCGTTCGGGGCGCTGGGGTCACGGTGTTTTCGCAGAGCCTGGGGTTCGCCGTCCAAATGATCGCCACTGTCGTCCTGGCTCGGCTCCTCACCCCCTCGGATTTTGGGCTCGTAACCATGGTCACTACTTTCAGTCTGCTTCTTCTGAACTGCGGACTGAACGGATTTACGGAGGCGGTCCTCCAGCGAGACGAGATCGATCATTCCTTGGCCACCAACCTGTTCTGGATAAGCGCGGGCCTGGGCCTTCTTCTAACGATCGGCTTCGCCGCCGCGGGGTCGCTATTGGCGTCGCTCTACGGCGACCCGCGTGTGGCGGGCGTCGCCGTCGCCATCTCCGTCACAATTTTGTTCACAACGGTCTCGGTCCAGCACTTGGCTCTCCTCAAGCGGGCGATGCGCTTCTCCGTCGTCTCCATCAATGACATCGTCGCTCGTGCCGTTTCGGTGGCCGTGTCGATCCTCTTCGCCTGGACAGGGTGGGGGTACTGGGCGCTGGTCGCGGGAGCCATCTCGCTGTCGCTTGCCACGTCAATAGGGGCCTGGGCCTCGTGTCGATGGGTCCCGGGCCTCCCACACCGCGGGGTCGGTACGGTCCCGACGGTTCGGTTCGCGATGAACACCTACGCGCGCTTTGTAACGAACTACTTCACCCGGAACATAGACAACCTCCTGGTGGGATGGATCTTTGGCCCGCAGCCTCTGGGGTTCTACAAGAAGGCGTACGACCTGTTTGTTCTTCCGGCCAACCAACTCTCGGCTCCTCTCACAGCCGTCGCTGTGTCCGCACTGAGCCGAGTGGACCGGCATTCGACGCACTATGCGCGGTGTTTCCTGAGCGCGCTGTCGACTCTCGCCTTCGTCGGCATGGGGCTGGGGGCGGGTCTCACGCTCATCGGCAGGGATCTGATTCGCCTACTGCTGGGGCCGGGGTGGGAAGAGTCGGGTCGGATCTTCACCGTCTTTGGGCCAGGGATCGGAATCATGCTTCTCTACGGCACGCATGGCTGGATCCACCTTTCCATCGGAAGGGCGGATCGGTGGTTCCGCTGGGGGATCGTGGAGTTCGCCGTGACCGGCCTGCTCTTTCTCAGCGGTCTCCGCTGGGGGCCCACGGGAATCGCCGTCGCCTGGGTTGTTTCCTTCTGGGCTCTCACAGTCCCCGCCCTCTGGTACGCCGGGAGACCGATACGTCTTGGGATCGTCGCGATCATCGGAGCCGTCTGGAAATACGTCCTCGCGTCCGCGCTGGCGGGTTGCGCCGCCGCGCTGATCATTCGAGGAATCCCGTCACTCGCACTGGCGTCCGGGCCAATGGGGGCGGTAGGCCGGGTCGCGGGGATTTCAGCATTGTTCGGGGCACTGTACCTGGGCGCGGTCATTCTGTCGCATCGAGGATGCGAGCCCATCCGTGACGTCGCGGCGCTTTTGCGGGACATGGTCCCGTGGGACAGGCGCTCACGGTCGTCCGCGGCTCTCCCGACAACCCCCTGGCACCAGCACGAGCGCCACCTTGAGACCTGAGAGCCGAACCAGGCTTGTGGTCCTGGATGGCTGGCGCGGGATCTGCGCGCTGCTCGTTGCCGCATATCACTTTCATCCGCAGAGCCATCTGCATGATTGGACGTTTCTGCGGCACGGCTATATGTTGGTGGATTTCTTTTTTGTCCTCAGCGGATTCGTTCTTGCTCATGCGTACCGGTCCCGTCTTGCCGATGTCGAAGACGCAAGCGAGTTTATCCTGAGACGACTGGCGCGGCTCTACCCCCTTCACGTCTTCTTCACTCTCGTCTGGCTCGTGTACGAGTCGGCGAGATTGTTCGCATCGCAATTTTCCGGCCAGGTGCTTGGCCAACCTCCGTTTGACCCCTCACGGAGCCCATACGCTCTCATGACGAACCTGTTGCTCGTGCATTCACTCGGCGTGCACGACTCGTTGACCTGGAACTTTCCCAGTTGGAGTATCAGCACCGAATTTTATACGAACGTCCTGTTTGCGTTGGGCTGTTTGGTCGCCGTATCCCCACGGGCCTCACGGGTGGTCCAAATGGGAATCGTCGCAGCCTCGCCGTTAGTGCTCGTGGCCCTCTCCCCCATGCATATCGATACGACGTACGACTTCGGCATTGTCAGATGCGTCTACGGTTTTGTCGTGGGGGTCCTCGTTGTCGACATCGTCGACGCACTGAAGCAGCGACCAGGTGCCGCGTCGATTCTGAGCCGCAAGGCGGTGGCCTCCGCCCTGGAGGTTGGGTCCCTCGCCGCACTCTATGGGTTTGTGTCGACATTCGGTAGGGAGAGCCCGTGGTCGACGCTCGCGCCCATCGTGTTCGGGCTCGTCGTCTGGGTGTTTTCCTACGAGACGGGAGTGGTCTCTCAGTGGCTGAAGTCACAACCGTTCGCTGTCGCGGGGGCAATCTCCTATTCGATCTATCTGTCTCACACGATCGTGCAGGTCGCGTTCCAGAGCATCGCGCACTATGGCTTTGGGATGCGTTACGTGACCGTCCAGGGCACCACGTTCATCGGGTGTGAATTCATCGTCGGTGACCTGCTGTATGGCGTGATGCTCGCAGCGGTGCTCGGCGTGTCGTTCGTCACGTACCGGTACATCGAGGAACCGTGTCGCGCGAGAACGTATGCATTCGCACGGCGCCTGCGGCTCCGGGGAGCACTCCAACTGCAGTGGAAACGGACATCCAGACCGGGTCGTGTTTCTCTGCACACCGTCTCGGCTGAGGGGCCGGCAGCCAAAGGGGGCCGCGAGTGAGAGCCAGCAACCCCACCGCGGCTGAGATAAGGAGAGAGCGACCTGAGCCGAGAACGCTTGCTTCTGATCTTCCTCATGGTGCTCTGTTTGTCTCGATATTCTCACGCACAGACGACTCCATTGCCGACGGAGAGTATTCCGGCCGGCCGAATGATCGACTGGAGCCAGGCCGGTGTGCTCGGAGGCATTCCGAATCGGGCGAGCGGCACCTGCGCCACTCTCGATCCAAGCGCGACTGCCGTCGACATCAACAATGCGATCGCGGCCTGCAGCGACGGCGTCGTTTACCTGAATGCGGGAACATACGATCTGTCGAGCGGTATCACGTTTGCGGGTCGAGGTAATGTCACGCTGCGGGGTGCCGGCCCTGATCAAACCATTGTGAAGTTCACCGGAGCCGACCCGTGCGGGGGGTTAAGCGCAAACGTGTGTATTTTTGCGCCGTCCAACGTCTATCCTGGCAATATTCCACCCACGAACATCAGTGATTGGGTAGGCGGTTATGCCCAGGGCACCACTCAGATCACGTTAGGTTCCACCGCGGGCCTGACGGCGGGCACGGTTCTCGTGCTCGACCAGCTCGATGATCAGGCAGATACGGGTGGCGTGTTTGTGTCATGTGGTCCGGGAGTTTCTTTCGAAGAGTGCCCTCCTTCCCGTTCCGGTAGATCCCAGCAGCAATACGTGCAGGTGACATCACTCAACGGGAATGACGTCACCATATCACCGGGTCTCTACATGCCGAACTGGAGAGCTTCACAACAGCCGCAGGCATGGTGGTGGGGGAACGGCGCCGATATGAACGGCGTCGAGAACCTGACATTGGATCACACAAATTCGACTGAGACTGCCGGGATCACTTTTCACGGCGCGTACGGCGGCTGGGTGAAGAACGTCAAATCGCTGAACGCCAACAGGGCCCACACCTGGATTCATCAGGCTGCACGGATCGAGGTGCGGGACAGCGACTTCTACGGGACGAAGAATGCCGGAGCGCTGAGCGCTGGCGTCGATTTCCTTCTGACCTCCGATGACTTGATGATCAACAACATCTTCCAGCACATTACGACACCAGTCTTGATGGGGCCAGGCGCGGGTTCTGTCGTGGCGTACAACTTTGCGACCGATATGTACTACGTCGTGAGCCAACATCTGGGCTTACAATCGGTTCGTCAACATCGTCGGCAACGTCCTTGGAACATCGGGATACCATGACGTCTATGAAGACTCTCAGATGCCGTCTGGAACGAGCGGTTCCCCCGATCGTTCCATTTACGTCTTGGGATATCCGTCCAGCGGCGAGCAGTTTCCCGTTGGCGGTATTCCGTACGATCCGGTCGTTGTGAGCAGCCTTCTCCGCTGGGGCAACTATGACTATGCGACGAATCAAACACGCTGGGACCCGGCGGAGATTCCCAGCGACAGTGCCGTCCCCGCCACGCAGACGCTGCCGCCCTCGCTCTTCCTGTCCTCGAGACCAGGCTGGTGGGGCACGATGCCCTGGCCGGCCATCGGCCCCGACGTCACTGGCGGCCAGGATCCGGCCGGACACGCGCATAAGATCCCCGCACAAGTCTGCTACGAGACGAGCGCGATGAACGGTGACGGCACGCTGAGCTTCAACGCGGACAGCTGTTACGGAGGCACCCCTCCGTGACGTCCGACCCCACCAGGCTGGGGTCGTCGCCTCAGGTGCCCAGCCGACCGAGGATCATTGCATCCTGAAGCTTGCCGGAGGGTTGGGAGGACTCGACGGAGTGTTCCCGTAGCACTTGTCTGCGTTGAAGATCAAGGTGCCGTCAGGGTTCTTCGGGCTGCTGCCATAGCACACTTGAGCAGGAATCTTGTAAGCGTGCCCCGACGGATCTTGGCCGCCAGTGACGTCGGGGCCGATGGCCGGCCAGGGCATCGTGCCCCACCACGAGGGCTTTGACGAGCGATAGAGCGATGCAGGAAGAATCTGGTCGACAGGCACAGGATTTGCGTAGAGGCTCAGGCTGGCGGGAACTTCAGTGGCGACAAATCGCGAGATGCCGGTCACAGAATCATAGTTCCCCCACCGCATGAGCGTGGTCTTGACGAGAACGTCTCCTCCGTCGCCCAGCCGGTATATCGACGTGTCCTTTGAAGCCAGGGTGGGCGCGACAGACTCATAGGTATTGTGATACCCCGGCGTACCCAGAACATTCCCGATGACATTGAAGTAGCGGCTGAAAGAATAGAGATTGATCGGCACGGTCTGCGCCGTTTTCCCTGGCTCAAAGCCGGTGTAGTAGTTGCGGAAGATCGTCACAAAGTGATGCGTGCCATGAACGATGTCCGCTTGAGAGCCGGCGCCGACATTGCCTTCGTTGAGTAACATATCGGTGCCCGCGGCGTGCAGCGATTGGCTCGGCATCATCCACGTCGGAACAAGGGTGTAGTAATCATCGATCGAATAGTTGTACGCGATGACGGTTCCTTCGGTGTTATCCGTCACCGTGGGCGCGGTAATATGCTGAAAGATATTATTCTCGACGAGGTTATCCGCACTGAGGAATGATTCGACGCCGTAGCTTTGGGAGGCGGCATGAAGCGTGCCGTAGAAATAGCTATCGCGCACCGTCACGTGGGCCGATTGATAGAGCCAGACGTGATTACGGTCAGAATTCAAGCTCTTGACATTCTTGATCCAGCAGTCATAACACCAGATTAGATAGATATTGGAGCGGTTCCCTGACGTGTTGCTGGTGTTGTCGACAGTGAGACCTTCCACACCATCGTTTCTGACCGTACTATTGCTGTTCCCCCAAAATGCCTGCGGGCTTTGGCTTGGTCTCCAGTTGGGCATGTAGAGGGCGGGGGAAATGGTGACGGTGTTCCCACTGATCGCGGTCACCTTCACCATCTGCGCCTGAGCCCTGCCGGAGCGGCCGGCTCCAGCCAGGCCATCGGTTGCACATACCCCGGTCTGGCAGACAAACGTGGTGCCGCTATCGGTGGCGTCATCGAGTTGGTCAAGAACGATGATCGCGCCTACTGCAAGACCGAGAGTGTTGCTCAAGGTGATTTGGGTCGTCCCTTTCACATAGCCCGCAGTCCAATTCGCGATGAATGTTGGGTTCCCGAAGTAAAAACTCGTGTCCGTTGCCGCAACACAAATATCCGCCCCCATTCCGCGGCAGGCGGTACTGCCTGTGAATTTAAGAATGGTCTGATCAGGACCCGCGCCCCGCAGGGTCACGTTGCTCCTGCCATTGAAGTCGATTCCCGAAGAGAGGCTATAGGTGCCGGCATTCAGGAAGACGACTTGGCCAACCGGACAGGCTGCGATGGCACTGTTGATTTGGGCTGCGGTAGCACCGGCATTGAGTGTTGCACAAATCGTGTTGCGATTGGGAATGCCGCCCGTCACACCAGCCTGGCTCCAATCCACCCTTCGACCGGCATCGATGAGGGTCTGTCCGTAGGAACACGTGGGAAGGCACAGCATGATGAGCAGGACCGTAGTCCAACCGAGTCCACGCGTGGTGGCACGCGCTACGGACCCTCCCACTTGGCGGGGCGGCGCATCGAGGTGCATCACGTTGTCGTCCTCCTCACTTCAAGGCGCTCACGGCGCCGAGCTGGGTGGGAACGCTGTCGGTCCACCTGGTCGTTGCCGTTGCTGTCCCGTTGCCATCCGCTCTGTTCGCCCACGTCACCTGGGTGACCCCGTTATTGTGCGATGTGATCCTTCCCAGCGCCAAAGGCGAGGGGGTCGTGCTGCGGGTCGATGTGGAGGTGGGCAACGTGATGGCGACCGCAGGGGGCATGGCGTCGACTCCGATGACCGTCAATGTGGCCGCCGAGTGACCGTCAACGTGTCCGTCGCGGTGTTGCCGGCGGCGTCCTGGGCGGTGACCGTGAGCACGTTCGCCCCGGGCTGGATGGGGACACTGGCCGTCCAGCTGGTGGTTCCGGTTGCTGTTCCGCTGCCGCCCCGGCTGTTCACCCACGTCACCTGGGTGACCCCGACGTTGTCCGCCGCGGTCCCGCCCAACGTCAGGGGGGAGCTGATCGTGCTGTAGGTCGAGCTGGAGGTGGAGCTGGAGGTGGGCGAAGTAATCGTGACAGTGGGGGGCATGGCGTCGACGCCCGTGACCGTCAAGCTGGCCGTCGCCGTGTTGCCGGCAGCGTCCTGAGCGGTGACCGTGAGCACATTCGTCCCGAGCTGGATGGGGACACTGGCCGTCCAGCTGGTGGATCCGGTTGCTGTTCCACTGCCGCCCGCGCTGTTCACCCACGTCACCTGGGTGACCCCGACGTTGTCCGCCGCGGTCCCGCCCAACGTCAGGGAGGAGCTGGTCGTGCTGTAGGTCGAGCTGGAGGTTGGCGAGGTGATGGCGACGGTGGGCGGCACGGCGTCGACTCCGCTGACTGTCAAGCTGGCCGTCCCGGTGTTGCCGGCGGCGTCCTGGGCGGTGACCGTCAGTACGTTCGTGCCGAGCTGGATGGGGATCCCGCTGGCCGTCCAGCTCGTGGTTCCGGTCGCGGTTCCGCTACCGCCTCGGCTGTTCGCCCACGTGACTTGGGTCACCGCGTTGTTGTCCGCCGCGGTCCCCCCGAGCGTCAGGGGAGAGCTGGTCGTGCTGTAGGTCGAAGCGGAGGTCGGCGACGTGATAGCGACGGTGGGCGGCACGGCGTCGACTCCGCTGACCGTCACGCTGGCCGTCGCGGTGTTGCCGGCGGCGTCCTGGGCGGCGACCGTCAGTACGTTCGTGCCGAGCTGGATGGGGATCCCGCTGGCCGTCCAGCTCGTGGTTCCGGTCGCGGTTCCGCTACCGCCTCGGCTGTTCGCCCACGTCACCTGGGTGACCCCGACGTTGTCCGCCGCGGTCCCGCCCAACGTCAGGGAGGAGCTGGTCGTGCTGTAGGTCGAGCTGGAGGTGGGCGAGGTGATGGCGATGGTGGGTGGCATGGCGTCGACTCCGCTGACCGTCACGCTGGCCGTCGCGGTGTTGCCGGCGGCGTCCGACGCGGTAACCGTGAGCACGTTCGTGCCGAGCT
>Ga0209056_10000590_pt1 | contig 40056 bp, 38 predicted proteins | sample GraSoiAngelo_114_FD_185876 | JGI IMG/M metagenome (GOLD analysis project Ga0209056, IMG submission 185876) | Grasslands soil microbial communities from the Angelo Coastal Reserve, California, USA - 14_0903_13_40cm (SPAdes) (version 2) | ecosystem: Environmental > Terrestrial > Soil > Grasslands... | reverse complement strand
CGAGCGAGTGCTCCTGTGGCCCGAGCGCTTTCGGCCGCGCCACCAGCCCCCCGCAACTTTTTTCAACGGCTCTTTGGAGTACACCCGCGACCGGCACCTGCGCCCCCGCCGCCCAGCCGCCGGCGCGGACCCACACGATGAATCCCCGGTTAGAAAAACTGCGGCAGGACTCGGCAGCTTGGCTTATGACCGGTCAACCTCTTCATTTTTATGATAGACAAGGTAAAAAAGATTTTGGGGCTTTCCTCTCGAAAGACCGGCAACAAGCTCATACTCAGCGTGGAAAAACTCGAATCCCGCGTCGCCTTACTCGAGAACGGCCGGCTGGAGGAATATAGCGTCGAGCGTAAGAGCTCGCGGAACATCGTCGGTAGCATTTACAAGGGCAAAGTCAAAAACATCGAAATGGGATTGAAGGCGATGTTTGTTGACATCGGCTTCGAAAAAAACGCATTCCTTCATTTTTGGGATGCGATTCCGGCGGCGCTTGACAGCGGCATTGAAGAAATCGATCGGCGAGGCAACAAGCGGCCTCGAAAACGAATCACCGTAAAAGACATACCGAGCATTTATCCGGTGGGCTCGGACGTAATTGTGCAGGTGACCAAAGGTCCCATTGGCACGAAGGGGCCGAGGGTGACAACCAATCTCAGTTTTCCAGGCCGCTACTTGGTTCTGATGCCATTCAGCGATCACAGCGGCATCTCGCGAAAAATCGAGAACCCGAAAGAACGCGAACGGCTACGCAAGATCCTGCGCGAGCTGGACATTCCCGACGGTGTTGGAGTCATTATTCGCACCGTAGGCGAAGGTCAGCGTGCCAGATACTTCGTTCGGGATCTGCGTTTCCTGCTCGATCAGTGGGCCAAAGTTGAGCAGGCCATTCGAGAGAAACCTGCTCCTTGCCGTCTCTTTGAGGAACCTGATCTGGTTGAGCGAACCGTGCGCGATTTTCTGACTGAAGAAATCGACCAGGTCGTTTGCGATGAGCGTGCTTCAGCGGAAAGGATGATCGAAATGATTGACCAGATTTCCCGGCGCGCGCGGAATCGGGTCCATTTTTATGACGGTGCGACGCCGATTTTCGAGACTTACGGTGTGCAAAAACAAATTGACGATGCTTTTCACCGACAAGTTTGGTTAAAGTGTGGCGGCTATATTGTGATCGACGAGACCGAGGCATTGGTAGCGATCGATGTGAATACCGGCCGCAACAAGGGTGGCCGCGACGTGGAGAAAACAATTTTGCAGACCAACTTGGAGGCGGCAGATGAAATCGCCCGCCAGCTTCGATTGCGAAACATTGGTGGTTTGATCATAAGCGATTTCATCGACATGAAGAGCCGTAGAGACCAGCAGGCAGTCTATAACTTGATGAAGGAACGGCTCACGCGCGACAAAGCCAGAACGCACGTGCTTCCTGTTTCGCAACTCGGCCTGATGGAGATGACCCGTCAAAGAGCGCAGGAAAGCCTAAGCGACACCATCTACGAAAACTGCCCCTATTGCGCCGGGCGCGGAGTTGTGAAGACCTCCATGACCACAAGTGTGGAATTGCACAGGACTCTGAACACCGTGATGCGCCAATACCAGGACAGCATTCACGAGTTTCGGGTGATCCTGAACCCCGCCGTTTTGAAAAGATTGAAAGAGGAAGACGAAGAACTGTTGGTGGAGCTGGAGCGCCGTTACGCAGGTCGTCTAATGTTTCGCGGCGACCCTACGTTTCACCATGAGAGGTTCGTCATCACTGACGCGAATTCCGGGGCGGAACTGAAACCTTAAGGCAGCTTAAAAAAGACCTTGCAATCTTTGGCGGGTCGGCTCAGACTCGCGGCATCCAGACAAGGAGCGAATTTCGTTATTGACGGGGACGCTCCAACGTGTTTGGAGTGAAAGGGGAAACTTAACCAAAAGGAGAAATAATGAAAAGATTAGTATTATGCCTGTTAGCGTTCGATGTGATCGCTTCGGCCGCTTTTGCCGGGGTTGGCTATTCCGGAAAAGAAATGAAACAGGTAGCTGCTCCGCCACCTTGCCCGGAGTGGTACGCCGATCGGGAGTTTAACGTGAGTCTTTGGGGAACATATGTGTTCGCCGGAAACAACTGGGAGAATGATCGGTACCTGGAATCCGACCATGCATGGGGTGGCGGTGTAGATCTAAAATACTTCTTCATGCGTTACATCGGAGTCGGGGTCGAAGGCTGGGCCGTGAGTGCCAGACGACGTGTCTTGGATTTCAATGAATTTGAGGCGCCCGGACAGGAATTTTTCTTCGCCACAAGCAGCCATGAATCGCGCGCCGTGGGCGCCGTCTTAGGCACGTTGACGTTGCGTTACCCGATCCACTGCACCCGATTTTCACCTTACCTTTTTGGCGGAGGCGGTGCGATCTTCGGCGGGGGCGAAAGAGATACGTTTACGGATAGTGAAAACCCCGACGTCCTCACTAATTTTCACTCCGACAGTGAGACGCGGGCGATCGGGCAGGTCGGCGGCGGCATGGAAATCCGCCTCACCCCGCATATCGGCTGGGTCAGTGACTTCAGCTGGAATTTCGTGGATGGGCCGAAGAACAATTTCGGCATGGTCCGCACAGGTGTGAATTTCGCCTTCTAAGCCGTTCGCAATAGCATTTGCTACAGCGGCGTCCAGAACACTGGACGCCGCTTTTTTGTACGTGCACGACAAGTTGCGATGGTCTTCGAACCACCGAACTGCTGATTGGGTCCTCTGAAAGCCAAGAATTGATTGCTGTTTGCGAACCGCCGGCCTGCGCATGAAATTGTTGCGATGTCGTTCATTGAAACTCTGGACAATTTGGCTCTAAAGAAATCGGAGCTGGTCGAACGATTTGAGAATCTGATCGCGCCGAAATCGGATCAGGCGCTTGAAGCGATGGCGCAAGCTTCGCGCTCGCTCACGCGGCAAAATTTTGGACGAACGATGCGCCTCTTCGCTCCACTTTATCTTTCCAACGAGTGCATCAATAATTGTCGGTATTGCGGTTTCTCACGCGATAATCCAATTCTTCGCGTCACGCTCGATGTCGATGAAGTCGTCGCTGAAGGACAGCATCTCGCGCATCAGGGGTTCCGGCAGATCCTCCTCGTTGCCGGCGAACATCCAAAATTTGTAAGCCGCGACTATCTCGCTGAATGCGTGCGCGCACTCGCTCCCGATTTTTCGTCGATTTCAATCGAGGTTGGACCGATGGAAACCGAGGATTATGTGCCGGTCGTCGAAGCGGGCGCGGAAGGCCTCGTCGTTTATCAGGAGACATACAATCGGGGTATCTATGCCGAAATGCATACAGCCGGCCCGAAACGCGATTTCAATTTTCGGCTGGATTGTGCCGAGCGCGGTTACGCTGCCGGTTTTCGTCGGCTTGGCATCGGCGCACTGATCGGTTTGTCGCGTTGGCAGGACGAAGCGATCGCGCTCGCAGCGCACCTGGAACATTTATTTAAACATTGCTGGCAGGCGCAGATCACTGTGAGCGTGCCGCGGTTGCGACCCGCGGTTGGCGGATTTCGTCCACTCTTTTCGATGACGGACCGCGAGCTCGCTCAATTGGTTTGTGCGTTGCGGATTACTTTCCCGCAGCTCGGCATCGTGCTCAGCACGCGCGAGCGCGCGCCGCTACGGGATTCACTGGCGTTAATCGGGGTAACGATGATGAGCGCTGGCAGTCACACCGAACCCGGCGGTTATACCCGGCGCGGCCGCGAACACTTGCATCAGACCGTGCGCGGCCGCATCGTCGCGCCGGAGTACCACGACGACGAAGATCAACTCGCCACCGCTCAATTCGAGATCAGTGATGAACGTTCCCCAGCCGAAATCGCCGCAGTCCTCCGCCGTCGAGGACTAGAACCGGTTTGGAAAGACTGGGACCAGGCGCTGTGTGGAGCGTGAAAATTTCTCTCAATGGTGAAGCTGTAGACGCAGGCGAAGCCAAAACGATCGAGGAGCTAATCGACCGTTATCAATTACCGCCACAATCGATACTGGTAGAGCATAACGGTCTAGCCGTGCATCGACACGAATGGCCAGAGCGACCATTAGCCGAAGGCGACCGCGTCGAATTCATCCGCGTCGTCGCCGGCGGTTAAAGAAAGATTGCTCAGTGTTCTCTAAACAAGTGCTCGAGCCAACGGCCGTGGTCCGTCTGAGTTTCTGCGCCCTAAACCTGAGCAGCGCTTTTTACTACGACTCGCATTCCATCGGTTTGAATGACAGTGACTGGCGTTTGTGAGGCGATGAATTCGCCTTCAGTAACAACATCGACAACGCGATCAGCGAAACGCGCTTTGCCGCTTGGTCGCAAGACGGTCACGGCAGTGCCCTGCGTTCCTGGCGTGAGCGCCAGAGCGGTCGAGAACTGTCGTGGTACACCGGCCAGCGATGGACCGGGCGGATTTGAATCAATTAAGGCGAATCGCCGATAGATGCTCGTCCTTGGCAGGTAACGCGCGAGCAGGGCAATGACGATAAATGAGCCCACTATCGCGATGAACATGTTGAGCAACGGAATAGCAAGCGCTTTGCCGGTCGGGAAAAAGTTTTCACCCGGATAGCGGTCGATCATCGTCCAAAGCAGCGAGGCGAGCATGAGAAACGCGCCAAGGACACCGAAAACGATTGTGGTGTGTGCGAAGAAAAGGATCTCGATCAACACGAGAACAATTCCGAGAATAAAGAGCGCGACGACTTCCCAGCCGGCGAGCCCGGCCAGATAATGCCCGAGGAAAAATAGTGCGAAACAAATCGCAGAGATAACTCCAGGCCATGTCGCGCCGGGAATTTTGAACTCGAGATACGCGCCCAGGATTCCACCCAGCAGCAGCAATGGCGCGAGCGCGGTGATCCAAAACGCGATTTGCTCGAAGCCAGTGGGCTCGATCGCGACGATGCTGCCTTTGAGGCCGGCTTTTTTGGTCAGATCAGCAGTCGAATCAACGACGCCTTCTGCCAGTAACGGTTTGCCGTTGATCCGTTCTGTTGCCTCCTGAGCGTTCAGACTAAGGATAGCTCCCTTGGAATGCACGACGCGGTCGCCGATCTTTACTTCCTTGTCCTTGTTCATGAACGCCTCGGCAAGATCGGGATTATGGCCGTTCTTGATCGCCGAGCCACGGATGAGCGCCGACCAATACGAAATCGTCTTCTCCTTGGCCGTAGTGGGAAGATCTTCACCCGTCGGGAGAATTGGCGCGGCGGCGCCAATGGCGCTCACTGGTGCCATGTAAATGTGTTGCGTAGCGATGGCGATGATCGCACCGGCCGATCCTGCGTTTGTGTTGATGAACGTGTACGTGGGGATCTTGGCTTGATTGAGCGCGTTCACAATATCTGCCGCGGTATCGAGTCGCCCGCCGTACGTGTTCATGTCGAAAATGATAGCGGAAGCTTCGTTGCTCTCGGCTGTTTTCACCGCGCGTCGCAAAAATGCCAGCAGCGAAGGCGCAACTTCACCTCGCAATGGCACGACGGCCACATCGCCTTTGTGAATGGCTTCGCCGTCCGCCGCTATTGCTGTGCCAGCAAACGAGCAAACCAGAACAGCGATCAGCAATTTGAGTCTCACAAGTTGGAGATTGAGTCGCACTGCGTAAGTTTGGCATCGCTTCCAAGGTCAAACGAGGCAAAAATAATCAGGCACGCATGGGAACGATCCCTTCGGAGACAATCGAGCAAATCGCTGCCGCAAACGACATCATTGAAGTAATTGGTTCGTATTTTCCACTGAAACGCGCCGGAGCGAATTTCAAAGCGCTCTGCCCGTTTCATCAAGAGAAGACGCCGTCGTTCACGGTGAGCCCGAGCCGGCAGACATTCCATTGCTTCGGGTGCGGCGCTGGGGGAAGCGTCTTCCGGTTTGTGATGGATTATGAACACATTGATTTTCCGTCATCCGTTCGAAAACTCGCCGCGCGCGCTGGCATCACGGTGCTCGAGAAATTCCACGCGGGCGGAGCCGGCGATGAAGAGCGCCAACGCGAATTGCGCCAGCGTTTGCTCAAGTTGCATGCTGAGGCTGCACAATGGTTCCACGAAAACCTGGTCAAGCGAGAAGTCGGGCAAACAGCGCGAAAATATCTCGGGGCCCGGGGAATCACGGTAGAAATCGCGAAACGATGGCAACTCGGCTACGCGACTGACGAATGGGACGCATTTGGTAATTGGGCACGCGGACGGGGCTATGACGTGCGCGACCTGATCGCGAGCGGGCTCGTTAAAACGAAGGACGATAGCGAAAGTTCGATGGATCAAGCCACGTCAGGCGCAAAAACGCAAAGGTCTTATGATCGTTTTCGGGGACGAATCATGTTCCCGATCTGCAACGATGTCGGTGAAGTAATCGCGTTCAGCGGACGGCTTCTGCAAGACGAAGAGGGCGCAGCCAAATATTTGAATTCGCCCGAGACGGCGCTTTTTCGGAAAGGCGGCGTGCTTTTTGGACTAGATAAAACCAAGCGCGCCCTGATCGAAGTCAGCTGTGCGGTTGTCTGCGAAGGGCAACTCGATTTAATAAGTTTGTTTGAAGCCGGGATCACGAATGTGGTGGCGCCGCAGGGTACGGCGTTTACGGAGAGCCAGGCACGCATTTTGAAGCGCTTCGTCAATGAAGTGGTGCTTTGCTTTGACGCCGACACATCTGGTCAGAAGGCCGCTGAACGTTCGCTCGATGCCCTGCTCCAGAACGACTTGATTGTGCGCGTGGCCGAAATGCCGATGGGTGAGGACCCGGATTCGCTCGTCCGGCGTGAAGGAAAAGAGGCCTTTGAAAAGCGCATTGGAAAAGCGCGCGATTTTTTCGATTACTGGATCGAGCGCGAGACCGCGAATGTCGATCTCGCTTCTTTCGGAGCCAAGATGCAGCTGGCCAGACGCCTGGCCGAGACCGTTTCGCGCGTGCGCGATCCACTCATGCGCGGAGAAGTCATGAACAAAATAAGCGCGCGTCTCGGTGTGACCGCCCAGGACTTTCAGGCGCTCGTAGCCAGGCAAAGAAGTGCCCCTTTTTCGGCTCGAGGCGATTCGTCTGTAAGCGATCGCACCGGCGCGAGCGCGCCCCCACCACGGCACGACATCTCTATGCTTTGCATTTTGGCGCTACGAGATGAAACGGCTCGGGATTTTCTTCGACAACAAAATTGGACCGAGATTCTGGCGCAAATGCCGGATGCAGACATTCTCATGCGCATTCTGGAAAGTGATTTTCGTGCGGGCGACGCGGCTTCGCTGAACGCCTTTATGGTAACGCTTTCGCCGGCAGATGAGCGGTTGGTTTCTTCCTGGCTACTGCAAAGAATGCCGCCAAATGCTGGAGCGATGGTCGAAGAATGGTGGCTCGGTATTCGACAGGCCGTCTTGCGCCGCCAGCTCAGTGTAGCGACGAACCAGATAAAGCTTTCAGAGCTGAGTACCGGGGACATAATAAATTTGCAAAAACAAATCCTTGACCTGCAGGAACAGCTCCACGAGCTTTCGCAGCCCGCCGGCGCGGCCGACAATTAGTTGTCGATCTATTGCCGCGCGGAAGGTCGAACGTCTTAGTCAAATCAGTAACCGCACAATCTTGGCCAGGCATTCGAAACGAAGGGGAGGAGGCAGCCGACGGTCGTCGGCGCAACGGCTTAACCGAAATGGGCGCAAACGCGGTGTTTCAAGAAAGCGTGTTGCTCTCGGAGCGAATCTGAAGAAACACCCAGGAATCTCTGCGATCAAAATCGCGCGAGTGATGGCCACCTCGAAGCGATCTAAAAATGGGTCGCTACCTGAGCCGGTTCGGAGTGCGTTTGCGTCTGGTTTGTATTCGGCTATTGAAGTCCAAAATCGCATTCGCGAACTGATCAAGCTGGCAAAAGAGCAAGGCTACCTCACATTTGACGATCTAAACGAGGCGTTGCCCGAGGGAGTCACCGACGCCGATGAACTGGATCTGATCCTGACGCGGCTGCGGCGCCTGGAGATCGACATTATCGAAGCGTCCGAAGTGGATCGCTACAAAGACGGTAAGAAAGACGCAGACGAGGACGAAGAAGAAGATGAGAGGCCGGAAACCAAGGTCGATATTCTCGATGACCCGGTGCGGATGTATCTCAAGCAGATGGGTCAGGTTCCACTTCTAACCCGGGAACAGGAAGTAGAAATATCCAAACGAATCGAGGACGCCGAAGCGATGGTACAGAAGCACATCAGTCGCTTTGGCTTTGTCGCGCGCGCTCATTTGGATCTTACGCGGAAGCTACTCGAGGGGCGCGAACGCTTCGACCGCGTGATTCTCGATAAGAAAATCGAGAGCCGCGAAAGATACATGAAGAACCTCCCGCGTCTGTGTAAACAGGTGGAGCAATTCAGCGCGTCGATCACTCAGCAATTTTGCGATCTTGCGCGCAACTCCTCGAAGAAACGATCCCAAAAGCTCAGGGCCTTGCAAAGAAGAATGACTTCGCTGCAGAGGATTTATCCGCATTTTTACCTCAAGCAGAGAGTTACAGAGGAATTTGTGCACTTGGCGGACGACGCGCACCACACATCGCTTTACCTGCGAACCGAGATGGCGAAAAATCCTCGCAGTCAAAAAAGGCGGCTGCAGCTTCAGAACAAGATCCGCGACTTGGAAAAGAACCTGTGGTTTTCACTTTCTGATTATGCGGAAGAATATCGCATGCTGAAGGGTTGGCTGCGGCAGGCGTTCAAGGCCAAAACCGAAATGGTGGAGGCTAATCTCCGTCTCGTTATTTCCATCGCAAAAAAATACACCAATCGCGGTCTTTCTTTTCTGGACCTGATCCAGGAAGGCAACATGGGCCTGATGAAGGCGGTCGAGAAATTCGAATACCGGCGGGGATACAAATTTTCCACTTACGCGACGTGGTGGATTCGCCAGGCGATCACGCGGTCCATCGCCGACCAGGCGCGCACGATCAGAATTCCGGTGCACATGATTGAGACGATCAACAAGCTCATGCGTGTGCAAAAACAGCTGGTGCAGGAATACGGGCGAGAACCTACGCCCGAAGAAGTGGCCGAGGAAGTGCTTCTGCCAGTGGATCGCGTGCGGGCCGTGCTGAAGATGGCGCAGCAACCAATCTCGCTCCAGTCCCCCGTCGGCGAGAGTGAAGAAACCAATTTCGGCGATTTTATCGAGGACAGAGGCGCAGAAAACCCGAGTGACATGACTGCCATTGTTTTGCTGAAGGAGAAAATTAAGGACGTGCTGGAGACGCTCACCGACCGGGAACGACAAGTGCTCGAGCAACGATTCGGGTTAATCGATGGATATAGCCGAACGTTGGAAGAGGTAGGCCGACAGTTCCAAGTTACCCGTGAACGCATTCGTCAGATTGAAGCGAAGGCGTTGCGCAAAATGCGGCATCCGACTCGTATCCGACAGCTCGAAGGTTTCCTTGAAGCGCCGGGAATATAATGTGAATCTTCAGCGGTCATTGGAGCGCAACTTCCGACACTGCAAATAGTTCAATTGAATGGAGACTATGGAACCTCAAGACGACAAACAGTTGTGGGACATTCTGGGCCGGGTTCCCGGGCCCACCCTTTCGCCATTCTTCGCCCGGAATGTCGTAAGAAAGATCCGCCAGGAAGCGACTCGTTTCGGGCGGGCGCGAAACTGGTTTAGCCTGCGACGGCTTGTTGCGGCCTCCGCTGTGGCAATCGTCGTGGTCGGCATGGCTATCGCCACGCATCACCCAGCGCCGCAGACGGCGTCTCCGAATGACCTCGACGTCGTGGCAAAAGTCGATCCACAAGACTACGATGTCGTGGCTGATCTGGATGAACTGATCGCCTGGGATGAAAACAGCGTATGGGACGAAAAGCCGACTCTGTGAAGTAATCGTCGCATCGTCGGTCCTGGCTTTATTCTGTGCTGTCGCGCAGGCACAGCCGCAACAACAATCACACCGACCGATCGGCCGGCCGATGGGCGTTGCTCCGCACGGGCCGCCGGCGGGGCAGAGCATGGGGCCTCCGCGTGGGCCGTCGGGACAAGGACCTTCGCGCGGGCCGGCAGATCAGAGCATACGTGACCGCTGGCTCTCAATGCCTTCGGACGCGCAGCAAAATTTCCGGCGCAACGCCGAGCGTTGGATGCGGATGAGCCCGGAAGAGCGCAACGTCATGCGACAGCGAGAAAACCTGCGACGTGAGACCGTCAAACGGGAGACCGAAGCGGCGGTTCGCGAATCCGGTCTCCGCCTTAGTCCGCAGGAACGCGCTCAGTTTGAATCCCGCTACATTCAGGAACGGCAAAAAGTGGAACGAACGCTGCGACAACAAATCGAAGCCGAGCGTCAAAAGGAACTCCCGGCGCTAATTCAACAGCTGAAGAGAGAGTTCCAGATTGACCAGCCGGGCAAAAGTCCCGCCGTCAAACCACCGGAGTCGCCTAACTCAAAAAAATAGCGCTCGCATTTTCCTGTTTCTGGCGTTCGAGCAATTTCGGTCGTAAAACGCTGCTGGCTCGGAATTGCTCCCGAGCCAGCGAGTCGCTTTAGCTATTCTCTCAGCTTAGTACCAGTGATGGTATCGATGATGACGATGGTGGCGGTAATATCGGTGGCCGCCATACCAATAGTAAGGCCGATAGTAAGAGTAGCGATAGTACGGTCGGTAGTAGTTGTACCTGTACGGATAATAGTATCCATAAGGATAATATCCATAGTAGCCCGGTCCGAACCCAATGCTGAAGTAGACTTGAGCATCGGAACGTGGAGCTGCAGTAAAGGTCAAGCCTCCCGCCACCAAGGCAATTAACAGAACTTTCTTCATCGTTTTACCTCCCAGTAATTAAACAGAACATAGCAGTAAAAGTTTTCTGGTTTATTTGGATGTAGGACGCTCAGGATATCCAGTGATACAAACACTCTGCGCAATGCGTTGATACGAAACGCGGCGAAGGCGAACCGCACTTGCCGCGTTGTCGGCTCCCCGGCCTGGGAACGCAATTACTGGTCCTCCGGTCAAGATCGGACCTAGATAAAGTTGCACTTTATCAATGAGACGCGCGTCGAGCGCTTGGCCGAGCACGTCTCCGCCTCCTTCTATTAACACGCTAGTGATACCGAGTTTACCTAGATTTTCCAGCACGCCAGCCAAAGACTTCCCTTCATAAATCAGCGTTCGCGCGGCCAAGCGGTCGGAAAACAAACGCGCTCGCCGGGGAAGTTTGCCTGAACGGGTCAGCACAACGCGCCACGGTTGTCGCGCCCGGGGCGTGCCACGTACGGTCAAGCGAGGATTGTCCGCGCGTACGGTTTCCGCTCCTACGAGCACCGCATCCACGCGCGCCCGAAGCTCACGTGCGTGGCGCCGGGCGGAAGGCCCGGTGATCCAGCGAGGCTCGACTGGAGACTGCGTCAATCGGCCATCGAGCGACATCCCGCACTTTGCGATGACGAAAGGGCGCCCAGTGACAATCCACTGGTTGAAAGCCTCGTTAAGCCGCGCGCAGTCCTCAGCCAAAACGCCCTCTCGCACATTCACACCCGCATTTCGCAATTGCATGATACCTTCGCCGGAGTGCCGCGGGTTTACGTCAATCGCGCCGACAACTACGTTTTTAACGCCAGCGCTGATTATCGCATTTGTGCAGGGAGCAGTGCGCCCTGCTGTCGAGCACGGCTCCAGAGTAACGAACAGTGTGGCGCCCGCAGGCACGGGCGCACCGAAATCGCGGAGACACTCAATCTCAGCGTGATCGTGCCCCGCTCCCCGATGATGCCCTCTGGCTACTATTCGATCGTTTATGACTAGAACCGCCCCAACAGCCGGATTCGGGCTCGTCTGGCCAAGCGCTTTTTTTGCTTCTTTTAGCGCAGCCCGCATGAATTTTTCGTCTCGCTCTAGGGTCATGATTTTCTAAGATCACTAGTTATTCCGGCCTGCGAGTGCAAATGCGGATCGACAGCTGAAACAAAAACGAGCTTAAGCCCGTGCCTGGAGGGATTCGAACCCCCAACCTTCTGATCCGAAGTCAGAAGCTCTATCCGGTTGAGCTACAGGCACACTGGGATCTGAAATTTGAGATTTGAAATTTAAAATTCGCGCCGCAGCGCGCGCTGGGTGGTCGACGGGACTCGAACCCGCAACAACCAGAACCACAATCTGGGGCTCTACCATTGAGCTACGACCACCATCATTGGCACGAGAGAAGATTCTAAAATTCGAATCTCTTTTTGCAAACAAAGGACTGGACTTTCCTCAGTCGCTCCAGTAATTCTCAGCGCCGGTGGAACCAAAATCTCCCCGGAGCGGGTCTGTTATGGCGTCTCGCCATTGCGTGAGGCGAGCCGGCGCCGCTTTGCTCGCTGTCCTCGTTTTCCTTGGGGCTAAGGACATTCTTCTCGGGCAACAGGATGATCCGAGTGAAATTTTTCTGAAGGCTTATCTGTCCGCCCAACAGGGAGAAAAGCTTGAGCGCGAAAACCGGTTCAAAACGGCCCTGGCAAAATATCGATTTGCGGGAAGCCTGATCGAGACGTTGCGCAGATCGCACGCCGATTGGCAGCCAGCGATTGTGGAATATCGCGGCCGAAAGATCAGCGAAGGGATCTTGCGAATTCAGGAGAGGACGACGAGACAAAATGCGCTAAGCGCCGGTTCAAGTCGTTTGCCGGAAGTTGTCCCTGCACTGCCAGAGAGCGAGGCCTGGTTCGAGCCCGGGCCCGAAGTGGTGGCCCCGCAATTGGGTGAAACCGTCGCCCAGACGTCGCGCGATGCTGCGATCAAAGAGGCCACAAAAAAATTGCGCGACAAAGTCGATCAATTGCAAACGGCACTCGGCAAAGTGCGCAGTGAGCTCGAAACCGCACGAAAAGAAAAGGAAACCGTCGACACGCGTCTGAAGGAGACAAATTCCAAACTAGAAAAAGCAGAAAACGACCGGAAGGCGTCGAAAGCGTCGCAGGAGAGCACTATCAGGGAGCAGGAGCAGTTGCGCGGCGAGATTGCTCATTTGAAGGACGCTCTCGCTGCCACCGATGCGGCGCGTCTGACAGCGGAAAAGCAACGGGACGAGACTCAGGCTAAATTTGCAGAGGCGAATACTCAAATCAGCGCGCTTGAGCGCCAGCGGGATGAGGCGCTGGCCCAGTTGAAAGCCGCGAAGGAAATCGAGCAGAGTGTCCAGTTGCTCGTGGCCGAGAAGGACGATCTACAACAGAAATTGGCAAATGCGGAGGAAAAGGTCCGAGTCCTTAGCCAGAGCGATCCGAATAAGGCGGGGAAATTTGCCGAGATGAGTCAGCAACTGACAGAGCTCCAACAGCAGCTGGCCGAGAGTCAGAAACGAAATGATTATTTGGCGGCGAAAGCTGCCGAACTCGACGTTGAGCTGGACGAGGCAAGTACACAGCTTCAGGCTGCGATGCTGACCGGCGCAAACGGCGAGGAGTCCGCCAAGCTTGCGAGAGAAAACGAACTTTTGCGAAACATTGTCGTGCGTGAGCGCCAGGAAGAAGCGCGTCGGGACCAGACAAGGAACCTGGTGCTAGCCGAGCTCGATAAATTGAAAATCAGATCGGAGACGTTGAACAGGCAGATCGAATTTCTAGCGCAACCGGTCACAAAATTAAGCAGCGAAGAGCTCGCCTTGTTCCGGCAGCCGGTGGTCTCGGTTTCAGACCAGCACGCCGGCTTGTTTAAAGCGAGCTTTGTCTTTGAAAAACAATCGGCGGCGAATTCGATGAGCACTGCGAATCCAGATGCAAACGGAAGATCAGGCGGCGGGAGTGATGCGAGAACGAACAGGCCCGATCAGTCCAAGACCACTGTACCAGCGAATATCCAGGGTCTCGTCCGAGCGGCTCGGAAGAACTTTCAGCAGGGCAATTTTAAGGCTGCAGAAAAACAATATCAGCAAATTCTGACCGATGATCCAAATAACCTTGACGCGCTTTCCAACCTCGGCGCGATTTATGTTCGGAGCGGCAAATTGAGCTCGGCGGAGTCTACCCTGAAAAGAGCTGTGGCCATTGCGCCCGACAACGACTTTCTTCTCACCACGCTGGGCGTTGTTCAGTATCGGCAATCGAAATTCGACGACGCGATCGTGCAGTTAAACAAGGCGATCGCGATCAATCCAAAAAGCGCCACCGCTCATAACTATTTGGGTATTGCTGCCAGCCAGAAAGGGCGACAGCAAGAGGCAGAGAAAGAGATCCTTCAGGCTCTCGCCAATAATCCTGACGACGCCGATGCGCATTTTAATCTGGCGGTCATTCTCATTACCACGCAGCCGGGGTCAAAAGAACTCGCCAGGGAGCATTATGCTCGGGCCACTGCGCTCGGTACACAGCCCAGTCCGTCGCTCGAAAAATTGTTGCAGTAACCGCATATCGAACGTCGAATTAGCGGATCCACTCAGACTAAGCTCGCTGCAACACTCTTCGATGCGCTTCCTTCGGGCCTTTTTCATTGCGATTTTCACCGCATTCGTGGGATGTCTTCTTGCGGTCTTTGTCGGCGATTATTTGACCAGGCTAGCGCACGTGCCGGAAATGGAGGGCCAGCGAGGCATGACCGTCTTTTTCCTATGCATGCCTCTTGGAATTTTGGCGGGCTTAATAATTGGAATCATTTCGTCCATCCTGGTTCGGCGGCAAGCACTTGCTGGATTCTTCATTGCGCAGGGTTGGGCTCTCCTGATTGTTTGCGTCGTTGCCGGTTTGCTGGTCGGGGTTCCCTATGTGCTATCCGACAAACCTTCGCGAATTGATGGCAAGCGAGTCGAATTACAGTTTGAGCTTCGCGCGCCACCAGCGTTTCAAATTCCAGATCAGCCCAATGGTTACAGCATTCGGGTCAGCCTCTACACCGATAATCAGCAAAGTCGTTTTGCTTTCATCGATTGGAATGGGATTACAAAAGATGCCAATCACATCACAATTCCGGGAAACGTACCATTGTTGACACACAGCAAGGCCAGATCGCTTCTTGCCTCGATCGGTAACGAACCAGCCGGGTCGCAGTTCATTGAACTAAAAATTCCGCCTGCGCCAAGGAAACAGGACGAAAGTTGGTCTGAATGGATTTTCGCGACACAACGCGCCGATCTTGGTCCGGTACCTGAGCCTGAACGATTTGCCGTGCGATATCGCGTTCGCACGGTTGATTGATTCTACAGCGACCGTCGGAGCATAACGTGCAGCCATTTCTCACCGCTAACTGGCGTTACCTTGCGATGCTGAATTATGTGGTCGATCCTCACATCCTCGCGCCGTTCGTCCCGCCTGCTACAGAGATCGATTTTGAAAATGGTGAGACCTTTCTGAGCGTGGTCGGATTTCTCTTTCTGGATACGCGCCTTCTCGGTCTGCCCATCCCACTGCACCGCGATTTCGAAGAAGTGAATTTGAGGTTTTACGTGAGGAGAAAATCGGCGGACACATGGCGACGCGGCGTTGTTTTTATTCGTGAACTAGTCCCACGTCGCGCAATTGCGCTCGTCGCGCGCACATTTTACGGCGAAAATTATCTCGCGTTATCGATGAAACACGAGATCGAACATCGAGATTCCAATTTGAAAGTGGAATTTTCGTGGCGACGCGGCCGCAAATGGGAATCACTCAAGATGAACGCGGCTGGTGAGCCGCAAACGATTCCAGCAGGATCCCACGCCGAGTTTATCACTGAACATTACTGGGGTTACACTTCTCTTCGCAACGGCAGCGGCGAATATCGAGTTGATCATCCTCGATGGAAAATTTGGAATGCGAGCGAGTTCGAATTGAACGCTGACATCGCAACTCTTTACGGCCAACAATTCGCTGAGACGTTAAATCAGCCGCCCCGCTCCGCATTCATTGCCGACGGGTCGCCGATTGCGATTCAAAGGCGCGAGATATTGTAGCGGGTCAGACGCCGGTCAAACGAACTGCTGGCTCGCAGAAACGCCCCCGAATCGTTACTTTGACAGCAATTGCCTGAGCACAAACGGTAGAATTCCGCCGTGCCGATAGTAATCGATTTCAATTGGCGTATCGATTCGCAATTTCACCGAGACTGATTTGTTCTGGCCATCCTGCCGCTGAATTTCCAGCATGACTTCCTGGCCGGGACGAATCTTGTCGGACAATCCGGTGATCGAAAAGACTTCCGACCCATCGAGCGCCAGGGATTGCGCTGTTGTTCCCTCGGCAAACTGCAACGGCAACACGCCCATGCCCACCAGATTCGAGCGATGAATTCGCTCAAAACTTGCTGCGACCACGGCTTTCACACCCAATAAACGCGTTCCCTTTGCGGCCCAATCGCGCGATGAGCCACTGCCGTATTCGTGTCCCGCGAGAATAACCAGCGGAGTGTTAGTCTCTGCGTACTTCATCGCGGCATCAAAAATCGACATCTGCTCACCCTCGCCATTGGCGAAATATTTCGTCACGCCTCCTTCGGTTCCGGGGACCATCAGATTCTTTATCCGCACGTTGGCGAATGTTCCCCGCGTCATCACCAGATCGTTTCCGCGCCGGCTGCCGTAGCTATTGAAATCTCGGGGCTGAATCCCGCGCGACATCAAATACTTTCCGGCTGGCGAAGTTTCTTTGATCGCTCCCGCAGGGGAAATGTGGTCCGTTGTTATGGAGTCCCCGAAAATCCCAAGGGCGCGCGCGCCGCGGATTTCGGCGATATGGCCGGGCTCCATCGAGAAATTTTGGAAAAACGGCGGCTCATGAATGTAATCGCTCTTTTCGTCCCACTGGTAAACGTTGCCGGTGCTCGCCGGAATCTCATCCCACTTCGGGTTTTGGTTCGCAAAATCGCGATAGAGTTTGCGAAAAGTCTCTGGCACCAAGGCTGATTGCATCGTGTCTCGGATTTCGCTGAGAGTCGGCCACAGATCGCGAAGGAAGACTTCTTTGCCGTCCTTGTCTCTGCCGAGCGAGTCGCGGGAAAGATCAATGTGAATGCGGCCTGCCAGGGCGAAGGCGACAACCAGCGGCGGCGACATCAGAAAGTTCGCTTTGATGTGCTGATGCACGCGCGCTTCAAAATTCCGATTTCCCGAGAGAACCGAAGCCGCGACCAAATCGTATTCGTGGATCGTTTTCTCGATGTTTGGATGCAGTGGCCCGGAGTTCCCAATGCAGGTTGTGCAACCGTAGCCGACAAGGTTAAACCCAAGCTGGTCGAGATATTCTTGCAGGCCAGTTTTGTCGAGATAATTGGAAACCACCCGCGAGCCAGGCGCCAGCGAAGTTTTTACCCCAGGATCGACGCGCAGTCCGCGCTCAACAGCTCTTTTCGCCAGTAAACCAGCCGCGATCATCACGCTCGGGTTGCTCGTGTTTGTGCAACTTGTGATCGCGGCAATCAGAACGCTACCATGGCCAATACGGGTTCGTCCGTGCGTAAAAACATCGCTCGACTCCGCTTCAATTTCTTTCCCGGGATCTGGCGTTGGCCGGTTCGCAACCATCTCGAGTTTGTTGCGCTCTTCACCGGGGCTGATCCCCTGGTCCTCCTTGTTGTCGGTTGAAAACATCGCGCCATTGCGCGGGGCGCTGCCGTTCAATTCCACAACATGTTTTTCGCGAAGATCGACATCCTTTTTCCCGTATCCGCCATCGCGCACCGGTTTCTCCAATAGTTCACGAAATGTTTTGCCGAGCTCAGGCAAGTTGATTCGATCCTGCGGCCTCTTCGGTCCGGCAACGCTCGGTTGGACGTCCGCCAAATCCAAATCGATGTCGACGCTGTAATCGATCTCGCCTCTTAGCGGCATGCCGAACATTTTTTGCGCGCGGAAATAATTCTCAAATGCCAGGCATTGCTGTTCGCTGCGTCCGGTGGACCGCAGATAATTCACGGATTCTTGATCAATTGGAAAGTATCCCATGGTCGCTCCGTATTCCGGCGACATGTTCCCAATTGTGGCGCGATCCGGCACCGGCAGCGACGCGGCTCCTTGGCCGTAAAACTCCACAAATTTGCCTACAACTTTTTGTGCGCGCAGCAATTGCGTGATGTGCAGCACGAGATCCGTCGCCGTAACGCCTTCGCGCAACTGGCCGCTCATGTGCACGCCTACGACTTCCGGTGTCAAAAAGTAAACCGGCTGCCCAAGCATCCCTGCTTCCGCTTCAATTCCGCCAACGCCCCAGCCAACCACGCCCAGGCCATTGATCATGGTGGTGTGCGAATCAGTGCCGACTAGTGTGTCAGGGAAGAACAGTTGAGAGTTGAGAGTTGAAGGTTGAGAGGAGAGAACGCCCTTTGCCAGGTATTCCAGATTCACCTGGTGCACGATTCCGATCCCCGGCGGGATGAGCTGGAAAGTTTTGAACGCCTGCTGGCCCCATTTGAGAAACTGATAACGCTCGCGATTGCGCTTGAACTCCATGTCCAAATTGAGTTCCAGCGCGCGCGCTGACCCAAAGAAATCCACCTGTACTGAGTGATCGACTACCAAATCGACCGGCACAAGCGGCTCAATAATTTTCGGATCGCGTCCGAGGCGTTGCACAGCGCTGCGCATCGCGGCAAGATCAACAACGAGCGGCACGCCGGTGAAATCCTGCAAAACAATGCGGGCAACGACGAATGGAATTTCCTCGTTCGCCGGTGATTTTGCGCTCCAGTTCGCCAGCGCCTCGACATCTTTGCGCCGCACTTTTTTGCCGTCGCAATTGCGCAGCACCGATTCGAGAACAATGCGAATGCTTACCGGCAAGCGCGAGATTTTGCCGACGCCTTGCTCTTCCAAGGCCGGAAGTGAATAGAGAAATCCCTCGCGGTCTCTACCAGCGTCGAATTTTCTTAGTGTTTTGAATTCGTCGTTCATTCCGTGGTTGTCATGTCGAGCAAAGTCGAGACATCTCTAGCTGCAGTCTCCAGAGAATATCCAGAGATTCCTCGACTCCGCTCGGAATGACAAAGGTTCACTTCAGTTCTTCGAGCTTCGCTTTGATCGTATCGAAATTGGGCAGCTGTCTCGCATCATCGTTGCTCTCCGCATATCGAATTACGCCATTCTTATCGATGATGAACGCAGAGCGTTTTGGCACGCCGCCCATTCCGAGATTCATTTGCGGCAGGAACGAGTCGTACATCACGCCATACGCTTTCGCGACCTTGTGTTCGTAATCGCTCAATAACGGCACCGCGATCTTCTCCTTCTGCGCCCACGCCTCCTGCGCAAACGGATTGTCGCCGCTGATCCCATAAACGGCGGCGTTCAAATCCGTGTAAGCATTTAACCCCTGGCTAACTTCGCACATTTCCGTAGTACACGTCCCCGTGAACGCCATCGGAAAGAAGAGCAGCAATGTGTTTATTTGTCTGAAATTTTCGCTGAGTGTGATTTGCTTTGGCCCATCAGCGGTCTTTGTAGATAAAGTGAAATCTGGCGCTTTGGTTCCAACAGCGAGTGGCATAAGTAAGTCCTCCGGTTTGAGTTTAAGCGGGGGAAACTCAGTATAAGATCGACATCTGCCGGGTCAAAAATTTTGCTGTCCCCACGCGCATGGAAATTTTTTGGTGGGTTATTACGATTGTGCTATTTGCTGTCGGTCTCATTGGCACGGTCGCGCCGGTCCTGCCCGGCACCACCATTATTCTCGCCGCCGCGGTGATTCACCGGATCGTGCTCGGGCCGCACAAAAGCATCAGCTGGCCCGTCATCGGTGTGCTCGTGCTGCTGACGCTCGTGACGTACGCTGTCGACGTTCTTGCCGGCTATTTCGGCGCAAAATATTTCGGTGCGACCAAATGGGGAACGGTCGGCGCGATTGTCGGCGCAGGGCTGGGCCTGTTCTTTGGCATCGTCGGCCTGTTCATTGGTCCGATTGTCGGCGCGGTTGCTGGTGAATTCGTCGCCGGCAAACGAATGGTGGAGGCTGGCCGGGCAGGCTGGGGAAGTTTACTCGGAAATATTGGCGGCATGCTGGCCAAACTCATCATCGCGCTGGCGATGATTACGATCTTCCTCGTAACAGTGCCGTCGCCATTCTGATCAGGAAAGCAAGAATAAGGAATGGAATCTGGAAACTAGAAAATCAGGAAAAGAACGATATGGCGCGACCGCCAGGCGCGCCGTTCTCTTGGCTTCGTGGCTTCCGGATTTCGGTTTTTGTGGTAGCGTATCCCCGGATGGCAGATGATCGCTGGTGAACCGCTTGCGGTTCGCTGGAGGAAAGTCCGAACACCATACGGCAGCATGCCGCGTAAAATACGCGGGCGACGTTCGCGAAAGCAGACGTTGACGGAAAGTGTCACAGAAAAAGACACCGCCGGTTCTTTGAAAGAAGTGCAGGCAAGGGTGAAAAGGCGAGGTAAGAGCTCACCGCTCGCGGAGCAATTCGCGAGGCACGAAAAACCCCATGTGGTGCAAGACAGAACAGAGGAAGGGCAGCCGGCCCGCCAAAGATCCTCGGGTATCGTCGCACTACGGCGAATGAAAATTCGCCGGGCTTTCGGAGAAATCCGTGAGAGATGAATGATCATCGCGGTCGCCAAGGCGACTGGACAGAATTCGGCTTACCGCCATCGAAATCATGAAGGGCGCTTTCGGAACCGAAGGCGCCCTTCGCTTTTCGTCAGGCTACCGATGGCCTGACACGCGATTTTTTGTGCAGAAGCGGCAGCACTTTTTCCACGAGCGCGTCGGCAGTGATGCCGTGCTTCTTGCGTAAAATCGGAACGGCGCCGTGCTCGATGAATTGATCGGGCCAACCGATCCGCACCACTGGCGTGTTGATCATTTGTGAGTGCAAATGTTCCATCACCGCGCATCCAAAGCCGTTGTGCAGAACGTGATCTTCGATCGTGCACACGATCTCTACGCTGCGCGCGAAAAATTCCAGCGTGCCCGTGTCCATGGGCTTGATCCAGCGCGGATTGATGAGCGCAACGGAAATTCCCTTCTCTTCAAGTTTGCGCGCGGCTTCTTCGGCGACTTCAAACATATTGCCCAAGCCGAAAATCGCCACGTCGCGTCCGTGCTGTACAACTTCGGCCTTGCCAATCTCGAGAAGCTTGGCTTCGGGTTTGATTTGTACACCGGGTCCTGATCCCCGCGGATAACGTATGGCGATCGGACCGGAGTTGTAGTGCGACATCGTCCAAAGCATGTCGACAAATTCGTCCTCGTCCTTCGGTTGCATGTGCACCCAATTCGGCACGTGCCGCAGGTAACCGATGTCAAACAAGCCATGGTGCGTGGGCCCGTCATCGCCGCTTAAGCCGGCGCGGTCCATGCACAGCTTCACGTTCAGGTTTTGGATGGCGATGTCATGGATCGCCATGTCGTAGGCGCGTTGGAAAAACGTGGAGTAAATCGCCAGAAAAGGCTGAAGTCCCTGAGTAGCGAGGCCGCACGCGAAAAGCGTGGCGTGTTCTTCCGCAATGCCAACATCGAAATAGCGCGTCGGATGTGCTTTCTGAAAATGCGATAGTCCGGTGCCGCTTGGCATCGCCGCGGTGATTGCAACGATTTTTTGGTTTGTCTCCGCAAATTTCGCCAGCGTTTTACCGATAATTTCCGAATACGTCGGCGTGGGCGTCGGCGCAGTCTCGCCGCTCTCGATCTTGTATTTGCCAAGCCCATGAAACTTATCGGGCTGCTTGAGCGCCGGCGCATATCCTTTGCCTTTTTGAGTAAGGATATGCAGCAGGACCGGTTCTTCCTGCGTTTTCAAAAACTCAAACGTTCGAATAAGCAAGGGAATATCGTGTCCGTCGATCGGCCCATAGTAACGCAACCCAAGCTCCTCGAAGATGACGCTCGGCACGATCAGGCCCTTGACGCTTTCCTCGACTTTATGCGCAAATTCCGCCACGGATTTTCCGGCAACACTTTCCACAAAGTGGCGCGCTTTCTCATGCAGGTGAGTAAACGTCGGGCTGGTGACAATGGTGTTCAGGTAGCTGGCGATCGCGCCTACATTTTTGGCGATCGACCATTCATTATCGTTCAGCACGACGATGAAGCGCTTCGTATGCGCTTTCACGTTGTTGAGCGCTTCATAGCTGATTCCGCAGGTGAATGCGGCATCGCCTGCGACCACCACGATATTTTCGTCCCCGCCGCGCAAGTCGCGTCCGACCGCCATTCCGAGCGCCGCGGAAAGCGCGGTGCCCGCGTGCCCCGCACCATAGCAATCGTGTTCGCTTTCTGTTCGCAAAAGAAAACCATTGAGCCCGCCGAATTGGCGCATCGTGCCAAAACGATCGAGCCGGCCGGTGAACATTTTGTGCACATAACCCTGATGACTTACATCCATCACGAAGCGGTCGCTCGGTGTGTCGAACACGCGATGCAACGCAATGGTCAGCTCGACCACGCCGAGGTTCGGCCCGAGGTGTCCCCCGGTTTGGGAAAGGACCTTGATCAGTTCATCGCGGACTTCCTGCGCAAGCTGCGGCAGATCCTGTTCGCGCAGCGCTTTGATGTCGGCGGGAGAACCGATGCCGTCGAGGAGCCGCTTGGGCGCGGCTGGTACCTCGGTTGGCTGAGACTTCTCAGAAGAGCTTGATTTCGTCATTGGTGCTTGGGGACTCGTCGGCCATGCTGGCCGGTTTCTCCGGCGCCTGCGTTGGCTCGAACTCTTTAACTTCGGGTTTGCCTGCGCTATTGCGGGCAATGATTTCGATCTTTTGCTCGGCCTTGGCAAGCCGTTCCTGGCAAACTTTTACAAGGCTCATCCCTTCTTCGTAGCGCACGATCAGATCTTCGAGCGGCAATTTGCCGGACTCCATCTGCTCTACAATTTTTTCGAGCCGATCCATCGCACCTTCGAAGTTAAGCTCTGCCTCACGCGCCTTCGGTTTGCTGCTCATGGGGAAAACGGAGGAATTAAGCACAGCTTAGCTGGGAAAAAAGGGCGACTTGCAGGAGCGAACGCTTCCAGCGTGCATTTCCCAGAGAGAGATTTGGATTGCGGTTTAATACCTTAATGGAAAAGGGAAATTAACATTCGCGCCAGTTAAAAGCGCAGCGATTGTTCCCACTTATTACAATGCGCGTATTTCAGCGGCAAGCGCAGGCGCCACCGGACGACCCAGCTCGGATTCAGACGAGGTCGACGCCTTTTTACGCGATGTGGGATAGTGTGGTGCGTTTCGCACAGGAAATTCGAGCGAGTGATTTCATGGTGGAAATGATCCGGCGCCGCGACGCGTACGGCAGCGAAGGCGTCATGGGAGCGCTGGATTGCGCGACGCTTTATGGATTGACGCGCTGGCTTCGACCGGCGGCGTCGGTCGAGTCGGGCGGATTCATTGGGATGTCCTCGGCATTCATTCTGAAAGCGCTCGCAGATGAAAAGCTCACAACGGCCAAACTTTACAGCATTGAGTGGAGCGAAGAATGCGAGCAGGGCGCTTTGATCCCAAACGAATTGCGATCTGCCTTGGGCGGATTCGTCCCGATGCGCGGCAAGGTCGAGGATTTTCTCAAGCGCGATCAACTGCCTCGTTCGATCGACATGTTCTTGCACGACAGCTCCCACAGCTACCGCCACATGCTTTGGGAGTTCCGCCAATTCTGGCCGCGCCTGAGCCACGGCGGATTACTTGTATCGCATGACGTGCAGATGAACGCCGCGTTTCCAGAATTCGTAACCAAGACCTATGCGCACGACAAAAAAACCGGCCGCCGCGATGAGCAGCGCACCTCGCATTACGAATGGGGTCGCTGGGGTTACATCGGTTTCGCTGTCAAGAAAAACAGATCTGCTTCGTGACACGGCCGCGGATTGGCGCGCGCGCGCTGACGGATGCGGATGGCTACGCGATCTGCTTCTTATATCCCTCCGCATCTTTCAATTGCTTGAGATCGTCGGCATTATCGATCTTGAGAACGAAAATCCAACCCTGCCCATACGGTTCGCGGTTGATTAGACCCGGGTCGGCTTCGAGCGCTTTGTTCACGTCGACAATTGTGCCCTGCACCGGCGCGTAGATGTCACTGGCGGCTTTGACCGATTCGATAACCGCAATCGCTTCTTTTGCGTTCGCTTGCCGATCCATTTTCGGCAGTTCCACATAAACCACATCGGTCAATTCAGATTGCGCGTGGTCGGTGATGCCGACGCGTATCTTGTCCCCTTCGCGCTTAATCCATTCGTGACTCTCGGTGTAAAGCAAATCGTCTGGGATGTTCATGGTTATTTCTTGTAGAGCGGTTTCTTTTCGATGATAGCCGGGAATTTTTTGCCCCGAATCTCGATATCGATTTGTGCGCCAATTTTGACGTGCGCGGCATCGATGTAAGCCATTCCGATTCCGTAATTCAAGCTCGGAGAAAGCGTGCCGCTCGTTGCTTCGCCGATGCGCTCGCCATTTTGAAAAACCGCGTAGTGCGGTCGCGGCGGCGGTCCTTTCTCTTTCATCCGGAATGCGACGAGCTTTTCGGGCGCTCCGTTTTCTTTTGTCTTCAACAAGGCGTCGCGGCCGATGAAGTTTCGCTTCGTCAGATCGACAAAGAATCCGAGTCCTGCCCCGATTGGATTTCGTTTCGGCGACAGATCAGAACCATTGAGCGGATAGCACATTTCGAGCCTCAAGGTGTCGCGCGCGCCCAGGCCGCACGGTTTGATTCCAAACGGTTTGCCTTTTTCGAGCGCCGAACTCCAAAGCTCTACTGCATCCGTCGCGCGAAAGAAAATTTCGATGCCGTCTTCGCCGGTGTAGCCGGTGCGCGCGACGGAAACAGTCGTCCCGTCGAATGGAAGATCGGCAATCGAATTTCGTGATGGAAGATCGGCATCGATGCCAAACAGAGCATGAAATAGCTCTGCAGTGCGTGGACCTTGAATCGCGACACCGCCAAATTTTGCACTGCGATCCGTGAGACGGATTTCCTTCGCGGTTGACACAGCCGGTTCTACAGCTGGAACATGATTTTGCAGCCAGGCAAAATCCTCTTCTGTGCGAGCCGCATTTACGACGAGCAGAAACTTTTGGTCGCCGATCCGATACACAATTAAGTCATCGATGATGCCGCCGCGCTCGTTCAGCAGAAAGCTGTATTGACCCATGCTAATATCGAGCTTGTTGGTGTTGTTTGTAAGCATGGTATTCAGCCATTCGCGCGCGCCCGCGCCATCGACGATAAATTGTCCCATGTGCGAAATGTCGAAGATGCCGAGGGCGTTTCGTACGGCCTGATGTTCATCAACGATGCTGGTGTACTGAACCGGCATCAGCCAGCCGGCGAATGGAACCATTTTTGCGCCGAGCCACACGTGTTCGTCATAAAGCGGCGTTTTTCTCGGAGAGTCTTCAATCACGAGCGAAACTAGGCTCGGGCGAGTGTTGCGCAAGGACCCGAGGCAGTCGTTCACCTTCCGAGCTTCGACTCTTCACCTTCATCCTCCAGTCAATCGAGGAGAAGAGGAAAACTGCCTCCCTCCCATTCTGAGGTGTATGAGTGCAGGTTTGTCTCTCCATTTTTGAAGGAGAGAGGATTGAGGTGAGGGATTGTTGCGCTACTTTCGGCGAGCAATGACGTGGCTGGATAAACTCGAACGCCGTTTTGGTTTTCTTGGCATTCCTGGATTGATCCGAATCGTGATTGGCTTCACTGCGCTGGTGTGGGCGCTGCTGTGGCTCAACCCCAATTTCCGGTCCGCCCTCGATCTCGATCCGGCGCGCATTCGTCACGGCGAGGTCTGGCGGCTGGTCACTTACATCTTTGTTCCGCAAACGCTCAGCTTCTGGGTCGTGCTGGCCCTCTGGTTTCTGTGGTTTATCGGCGAAGGCCTCGAACGGGCGTGGGGTCCCTTCCGGCTAACGCTCTATTTCTTTGTGGGTATGATCGGCACAACGATCGCCGCATTTTTTTTCGGCTCTAACTTTTCGAACGGCATGCTGATTGCGTCGTTGTTCTTTGCCTTTGCGCGATTCTATCCCGACGAGATTATTTATGTGCTATTCATTTTACCGATAAAAATCAAGTGGCTCGCCTGGGTTTTCGCCGCGTTTTTGCTACTTGGATTTGTCCTGAACTCGAATTCGTACCGTGCTGCACTCATTGCCGCTTTCGCGAATTATTTCATCTTCTTCGGGCCGGAAATTATTCGCCAGGCGACGCATCGCCGCGAAGTTTCAACGCGTCGAAGACGTTTTGAAGAGCATTCACGCAGCGCCGATGACGCCCTGCATCGCTGTGCGGTCTGTGGTGCAACGGAGTTGAGCGATCCAAGCTTGGATTTTCGCGTCGCGCGCGATGGGGAAGAATACTGCATGGCGCATCTGCCGAAAGCGCAAATGCCTGGGTAGGGCGCATCTCAAGGAGCGATGGCTCGGGCAGCCGTTAATTCTAAACCTGACGGCTGCGCAGCCGTCCTTCCTTGAGATGCGCTAACCTTGACCGGAAATTATCGCGTCCGAGACTAGCACGATGACCGACAAGAACACTGCGCTGGTTCCAGAGGATGGCTGGCATTGTCTGCATCTCTTTTACCGAGTGGAGTACGGGCAATGGCAATTGCTCAGCCGGGAAGAACAAAATGCTGCTAAGACGAATCTGTCGTCGCTTGTGCAGGAGGTGCGCGCCATGCAATCGACGCAATTACTCACGCTATCCGTCGTGACACCGAAAGCTGACCTCGGTTTCATGTTGACCACGCCAGATCTGCACAACGCTAACAGCATCGAGAAGCGGCTCTCACTCGCGTTAGGCGCGGATGTGCTGACACCGGTTTACAGTTACTTGTCGCTCACGGAGGAGAGCGAATACATCACGAGAGAGGAAGAATTCGCGCAAACACTCGAGCCGAATGTCCGCAATGATGCCGCAAAACTCGCCGAAGCGGTGAATTCGTTTCATGAGCGAATGAAGCATTACCGGCAGGAGCGCGTTTATCCCACGCTGCCGGATTGGCCAGTGGTCTGTTTCTACAATATGAGCAAGCGCCGCGGGGGAACGCGGAACTGGTATGCGCTGCCGTATGATGAACGTCGCAAACTGATGAAAGGTCATGCCAACGTAGGCCGCGAATTCGTCGGCAGGGTGAAACAGCTCATCACCGGTTCGACGGGTCTCGATGACGCAGAATGGGGCGTGACGCTGTTCGCGCGCGATACTTTTCAGATTAAGGCGATCGTTTATAAAATGCGCTTCGATCCGGTTAGCGCCGAGTACGCTGACTTCGGTGAATTTTACATCGGCATCCAGTTGCCGCTCGACGAATTGTTCCGGCGATTGCAACTTTAAAATCTTCCTCTTCCTCCGACTCTTACTCTGTTCGGATTGTCTCCAGCCGCACTACGATTAAGATGCAAAGGAAGAGGAAGGCTCGCTCGGATGGGTGACAGAGTGGTTGATTGTGCACGCCTGGAGAGCGTGTGTGCCGAAAGGCACCGGGGGTTCGAATCCCCCCCCATCCGCTCCCCTCGTAGATCGAGGTACCAAGAGGTCGATGGCATAACAGTTTCACATAACAAGGCTGCCGATTTCCAGAGGTGTTCAGTGTTGTGTGACAACGTCTCAGGGATAAGTTTAGAAGCAGCGTGACGGGGGAGGCGGGGCGTCGATGCGCGCGTGCGCGCTAGCTTCTCGGAACCCGTGACCACAGCGAGAAACACCGCGCAAAAAGCAGGCTGAATTTTTCACGGTCGTTTTCTACGGGCTGAAATTCTTGCGCAAAATAGTGCAATCCTGTGTAACGCAGTCGAATAACTGAGCTGATGATCCTCTACAAATATCTTCGGCCTGCTCGCGTGGATGTTCTTAAACACAGGAGGATTCGGTTTACTCAGCCCGGGGACTTTAATGACCCTTTTGAGTTTCGGCCAAAGATTCGCGAATTGGCCTCAGATGCCAAGCTGCAGGAAGATGTGGAGGAACATTTTGAGCAACTCATAGACGACCAATTGGCCAAGTACGGCGCCATCACCCAAGTTCTGCCTCAGGCTGACTTAAAACGTCTGCTCGCCAAACAGAAGCCTCTACTACCCGCACTGTTCCGGCTCTTGGAACCAGCGGCAATTCACAAGCTGTCCCCCTTGATTGACGGATTCTTCAACCAAAACGTCGGCGTACTGTGTTTGAGCGAGGTAAGAGATTCCATTCTCATGTGGGGTCACTACACCCACAACCACCGAGGATTTGTCGTTGGCTTCGACTCGGATCATCCTTTCTTTTGTAGTCGCAGGAGCAGCGAGGATGAATTTGGATTCCTCCGTCGCGTAGACTACAGTTCCCGGCGTCCGGAGGTCATGCTCACAGACACAGAATCGCCGGTCTGGTTTTCGACCAAGTCCGAGCAGTGGTCATACGAGAAGGAGTGGCGCGTTGTGAGACTACTTTCAGAGGCTCAGCATCGCATTGACGGATCGCCGTTTCCTATCTGCCTTTTCGAGTTCGCGCCAGACGCGGTTCTCGAGATAATCGTGGGTCTGCGATCCACGCCATCATTGACCACTGAGATTCGCTCTTTGGCTGCTAGCCTTCCGAGAGTACGGCTTTTTATTGCTTCTGAAGATCCTGATAATTATGGTCTGCTCATCAACAGCATTAGCTAACGAGTGTGCCAGCAACGGACGGCTCGTTACTGAGATCGGCTGTCGCTGTTCCTCACGTCTGGCAACCGTTGCATGGCGGCGCGCTTGTCGTCCGTCCTGAGATGCGTGTATTGGCGAGAGACCTGCGCCGATAACGCGATTTCTAAGGCAATTTCCGACCGGGATACGGGTATCTGTTATGCCGGTGCGCTATGCTTTGCCGTGTAAGTCGTGTTCTTGCGAGCGAAAACGACACGGCAGGATTCGAACTGCCGATACGAAAAAAGTGACGTGAAAGCCGCGGAGCCACGGCCTGTCACTCCGTAGCTGATCGAATCGGTTGTCGGCGCAGTAAGCTAATGCAGTGGCGGCGGATCGTTCGGATGTCCATCCTCGCGCTCGCGCGGCTGGCAGCCGTCGATTACCGGGTGAACAGTCCACTGATTTTCAGGCTTTGCCTGGTTGTCGTGGGTGGAATCTTTGTCGGCGTCATCCAGTGCCGTGCACCAGTGATCGCGGGCGAGCTTAGTGTCCCATGACCAAAAGCCGTTCCATTGGCCGATGCGCTGGCAGTGCCGGATGGGATGAAGTTCGTTCCAGCCCTCGTGTGCGGAATCATACACCCACTCGCCTTTCACCACCAGCAGGTCCGCGCCGACCCTCGTATAATCATTGACGTGCAGCTCCGTGCCGAGATCGGGGTTGACGTCGCTCGGATTTCCACGGTCGTTTAGCGCCGCAATGATGCCGGCGATGGTAATAACCGCTGCGATAGCGCCAAGAATCGCACACGCCACCCAGCCGAGAATCGGGATAGAACAAGCGACTGTCGCCGCGGCCGCGAAGACGAGCGCCGCCTGCGCTGCATCATATAGTGTCTTGACCCCGCCGCCTTCGAATTCACAATGCAGCACCGCAGTGTAAGGATCGTTTCCCCACTGCCGCGTCTTCTCCCCGGTGAAGCCCTCGCGCGAAAGATCGGCATGTAGCGGTCGATTTCCGAGTGGGAGCTGATTCTTGATCAGGTCGCCTTGAATTCCGTCACTCTCGGTCTTCGCCTGATCATCACCGACTTTGCGCGGAGAGAGGACGAGGTTGATGCTGTAGTCAGTATCGAATGCATCGAGGCCGGATTTGTTCTGCGGCGGTTCCACCGTCAGCACCATGCCAATAGCGCAGCGCTCGCCGCCCAGACAAATGAGGCGGTCGTAAAGCCACCACTTACAGTAGGCGATGATTAAGAGCAGAGCCGCGACGCCCGCGCCGGGCAGGAGCGCACCGCCAGCCAGCAACACGCCCACCACAGTTGCAACTCCCAGCAGGCCGCCCACGCCGAGATATGCGAGTTGCCCCCGATGATCGGCGTCTGATACGCACTGCGTGTATTGGTGATAGGCCATTTGTTACAAACTGCTAACGTAAAGCGTGACGCCGCCAGCAAAGACGTGCTCATAGAACGCGTTCACGTTGAAGCCCTGATTTCCCGTGAAGCCCGCGGGTGGCGTGATTCTAACCGCGATCGATTTTTCTTCTGCTGGCGCCAGCACCGGATGTGGCGGATTGATTTCAACCCGCCAACCCGGCGGGACAGGGAAGTTTTGGCGGTTGTGTTGTTCCGAAATGCGACCACTCGCGGTGCGCTTTCCCGGATCGCAGTAGGGGATTCGCGGCAAGCGATAAGTGTCAACCTCGAAGCGGTAAAGCTGGCGCTGCGCTGTGTTGTTGCGAAGGACAAAGAGGAAATCGGCCGGCGAATGCGCCGTGCGGACGAGCGTATTTTCCTGGCCAAGGTTGTTGTTCGGGTTTGCGTGTCGAACCAATCGAGAAACACCTGGATGCAGTAGTGCCCGGCAGCAGTCGGCGTCCGCCATTTAACGCGCGCAAACGCAGGGTGGTTAGGCCCGCCTTTGACGCCGAGATTTACTGTGTCGCTGGCGATCGGATGACTGAGAGTCGCGATCCCGAAGCTCAAATAGGAGAAGACCACCGGCAACATCGCGACTGGCGCGTCGGTCGAATTATTCCAGATGCGCGCCACGATCTCGTATTCGGTGTCACTGGCGAGCTGCGAGGAAGGAACCAAGGCGCCGTTGCGGTAGAGAGCGATGTCGGGGTTATCCCAAGTCACGACTAGTCCCTGGCTCATCAAATATGGCTGCGAGTAGAGAAGCGGGTCCGGTTTTTTGAATGCAATGTCACGAACGGGCGTGCACTGGCCGCGGGCCGCGCGGCGCTCTCGCACGGGAATTCGTTTGGCGGCTGAGGCCCGCCTGCACGCGCCCGCGAGTCTCCGCCACAACGCGCAGAGCGCGAGCAGCCACTCGTAGGCGATCGTCCGCACGATTGTCACCAAGGACGAAAGCAGGGCTTGAAGGAACCTCATGATCTCCTACGAGATTTTCGACAGATCCCGATCAATCTCGCAATGAAAATCATGCGCTCACAGAAGATCGCGCTCGCGACTGGTCAGCGCGCTGCGTGTGACAACCCGGGCGGACAAGCCTACTGCGGCCAGCGCCAGTTCGAGCGCGTTTTGCACATCATCGCGGACTAGCAATCCATTGTTTTACGGTAGATGTGGCCAGTCGTTGCCTTTTAGTTGCCACTTCCCCGCTGTTTTCATGCCGCCACCGCACGACGTTCGCGCAGGATTGCGTCTGAATAGCCAGACGGCTCCAGGAATAGCCCGGGCGCGCCTTGCGATGCGAATGTGAGGCTCCTAACCTTCCGGTGATTTCACCGTAAGGTGCGAAAGCATTACGGCTCGCCTTGTTACTTTTGAACGTCCGGCAGATTGATGCGCTGCGGTTCTTTCGATGTCGGCGTTGTAACCGCATTGCGCAAGTTTTGCAGCGGTCGCGTCGTGTCCGGCTTTTGCCTGGGCATCGGCACCGGGCCTGTCCCCTGCTTCTCTCCGATGTCACGATATTCTTTTGCTTTCATGGTTTCACCTTCCTTTCCTTTTAACTCAGTGATTGCCCGTGATCGAAAAACAGGAAATCGAATGTGCCTGCGTTGATTTCTTCTAACAATTCCTTGCAGGTTGGCAGCGCCCCAGTTGTCTTAGCACGCGCCACGAATGCAGCCGCCAACAAATCAAGTGTCATGCCACGCAAAGCGGCCTCGCGTAGAAGCATCCTAAACTCCGGGAATTGTTGTTCAATCGGCGGCCAGTCGAGTTGCATCTTCGAATCCGTTTTTGGGTCTCCGAATTTCTGGGTGCTCGGCAAAAAATTTATCTTCAAGTTCTTTGACTCTGAGGCTTGTCGCGTCGCGACGAAGCACAACCTTGATGACTGGCGTGATAGTTGGATGCAGTCCGAAAGAACCGGCTCCGCTCGGAGTTAATTCCAGCGCAGCGCGCCCGATCATGTCACCTACGGCGAGCAATCGAGCTGCGTCGCTTGGTTTGCTGCCCTTCGCTGATTGCTTCAAGATTTGCAGACCGCGTTCAGTGGCGCGCTTGCTCGCTTCAACGGCGCGTTGCTGGAATTTCAGCCGCTCGCGCTCGCGTTCTTCTGCAACATTCAGCTTCGCCAGTTCGTCCGCTTTGGCAGCGCGCTCTGTGTCCGCGATCATGGCCATCTTCACGCGCTCCGACCAATGAAATCGGTCTCCCACTTGTCGATGGCTTGCCTACTCACGCCCAACTTTTTGCCAACGCTCACTCGCGACCGTTTTGGATCTGTCAGATAAAGCTGGAAGGCGTGGAACGCCTTTGCAGACTCGCGGGGCAACGGGGCGGGCGGAGTCATGGGGTCATCACTTCTCGCGGTGCGAGCAATTTTTGCGCGGCTGTTCGAAGGCGAGCCGTTTCGGCCTCGTTTGCGCGTGCAGTTTCCAGGTCGTTTTGCGCCCAGTGCTTCTCGACTTGGAGCCCACGATCGACAACTGCGCGGAGCGCCGGATTTTCCCTCGTCAACTTCATGCTTTGCGTCAAGTTCCGCTCGCGCCCGCCTTGCGGGTGCCAGATCGGAACGACCTTGGTGTTGGCTTCGGCTTTGAATACTTCGGTGATGGCGCGTGGATTCTGGCGCGCGAAGTCGCTTATCTCGGTCAACGTGCCGTTACGGAAAACGTTCCTGCGATGCGTGTGTTCGTCGTATTCCAGCTTGCGAAGGACTTCGCGGTCTTCGCGTTCCTGCCGTTGTTTTGCCAGGAACGAGTAACTGAGACCGTCCTTCGTCGCCTTCAGATAAGCGGTCAATTGTGGTTCATTCTCAGCCAACCACATTTGTTCGGTGACATTGATGCTGTCCTTCGACCAGGGATTTTTCGGTGTCTGGTTGCTAACCGGGTCGCGCCATAATTCGGGCGCTAACGGCTCGTCTTTTGGCGGTCGCCATGATTGTGTTAGTCCCGGAACCCAAGGCGCGAGTTCGGTTAAGAACGCAACAACGTCCTTGTCGCACAAACCCTCATTGCGCTCGGATTGCCATGCGGCCAGGGCTGCCGCTAGCGGGCGCAAAGCCAACTCGTCATCTAGGAGGGCGTACCAGCGGGAATTTGGAACTTTGGGCAGGTTGCGCCGCACGTGATCGAGCAACGTTTTCATCGGCATTTTCATTGCGCGGCTTAGCGGGTCATTCGGGTGATTCATTTTTGGGTTTTCCTTTTTTGTTTTGGTTTCAGTTGACCAGTACACCGGGCGCGACGCGCAGCTTGAACGTCGCAACCCGGCGACTGTTTTGATTCGCGCCCTCGCTTTCCACACAAAAGTTGTGGCCGCGCGGGTTTGGCCGCTCCTTCCATGTGGTTGTGAGAACTGCGAAAATCGTGTGTGGGCGAACTGGGATTTCCAATCCGGCAAGGCAACGCTCCCTCGTGCGATGGGCGCGAGGTCGGCCACGCATAACGCCCGTGCATGACAAAGCCTCTCGGTTTGTCGCGTGTCGCGTCTCCCATAGGGATGTGCGACATGCGACAACTGAGCGGCTAGCGTTGTTTTGTCGCGTTGTCTGTCGCGCGACGGTCGTATGCGACAAACTGTGCGACGATCGTCGCGTCGCATTGTTTTCCTTAGGACGTGCGACATGCGACAATCTCATTTCCAGCTAATCCTTTCCCCTTGCACGCGCAGGTGTTTCCCGAAGCGTCCGCCAGGCTCCAACGCGCGACAGCAGGACGCGCGATGCGCGCCGGTGTTGGACTCCAGTTGCTTCGCGGCCTCGGCCTTCGTTAGTGCGCCGTTTTCGAAAACCGCTCGCACGTCCGCCTCGTTGATTATTTCGCGCCGATCTTTCTCCGGCGTGTCGAACGCCTCAAAACCAAAGTCGGTGGCTGGCGCGAATAGTCCGTTGCGTCGTTCCCACGCTGAGCGGTTCCCAAGTTCACCGTCGTTATTTTTACAACACGTCCAGACAACGCGGTTGTCCGTAGTGTCATCACTTGCCGCTTGCATCACGAACACCGTGCGGGGCACGCTTCCGAGCACGTACGAACCAGCCAACAAATTGAGCATCGCGCGTCCGCTGGCGCGTTCGTCCGTTTTCGGCTTTCGAGTGTGCGCCACGATGCCAAGCGCAGGGGCATCGTCGCCAAGCGGCAGGACAGACTTCAGCGCGTCGAACGTGTCGAGGTACTCGCGCGAATCCTGCTCGCGCGCGGCGCTGTTCCACGGATCGTAAACGACAACTTCCGGCGCGAAGTCAGCGATACCGGCAGCAAGTTGCTCCCGGAAACCGTCACGTCCAAAGCAAAGACCGTACGGCGGCGGCGGACAGACGCGCACATATTTTTCGAGAGCGTTGCAGTCCAGTTCCGCAAATTCTCTGGCAAGGCGAAACTCACCGTTCTCCGTCTGCACAATCATGGTCTTAAATTTCCGGTGCAGCGTGAGGCCGAACCATTCGTGGGCGGTTGCGCCTGCTTCAGCGAGCGCGACAGCGGCGCGAGATTTTCCAACGCCCGGTGCGCCACCGATCACAAACACCGAGCCTTTGACGACGTGGCAATCGCCGACCAGCACAAGACCGGGCGGCGGCGTGAAGTTTTTCAGTTGCAGCGGCGAACGGAATTCGATCAGCGGACGCTCGGCCTCGCGCACGGTTTCCGCGTGCGACATGACATCGAGCAGGTCGCGATCAGTCGCACCAGCGAGCGTGAAATCATTCACGTCTTTGTGCAGCACTGGAACTGTGGCGGCTTTGACGGTGCAATTCTTAACGTGTGCGCAAATATCCTTCGCCCACTTCTCGCCGGGCGCGTCGTTCTGTGGCCACAAGTAAGCCGTCGCGCCTTGCGGTATCAGACCGGCAACGAGCGCGCCATTAGAAGCGCCCCTCGTGATGATGATGCCGGAGCGTTCGCCGCTCACGCCCATGAAAGCGAAAGCGTCCCATTGCGATTCGAAAATGTGAACGGCGCCAGGATCCAATTCACCGATCACAAGCGGGCGCGTCTTCGTGCCCTTTGGCACGTATCGCCATGAACCATCTTTCGCGCGGACGTGCGCTGCAATGACGTTGCCGTTCCGGTCGTGGACTGGAAACGCGATGCAACCATTGTAAAGGCCAACAAGCGCCTTGCCGTGCAGCCACGCAACGAACGCATCGGAGTATCCGCGCCATTCGGCAAACCGTTCTTGATCTTGTTCGCCGAAATCGCGAACGCACTTTCGCCAGTCCAATGTCGAGCCGTTGCCCGATTGCCGATGCGAAGTTACCGGAAACAAATCGCGTCGCTCCATGCCAAGCGCGGCGATCACATCATCCGTGTTACAACCGGCGTGACATTTGAGAAGTGCGCGACCGTCTGAACCTTCGTTGATGCTGAGACTCGGTTTGCGGTCATCGTGCGCCGGACAATTCGCAATCCAGCCTTTACCGTTGCGCTTCGCGTGAAGGCGTTGGACTAAGTTTTCGACGGGCGCGCTCATAACATCCGCTCCCTTTCCAGCAATCGTCGGAGCAAATCAGTTTGCTGTTGCGCGAGTGTGACGAGGTCGCCGAGCTGCTTGTTGATTTCGAGCAGAGTCCGCGCGATTGCGCAGAGCAATTGCGCTTCGCGGCTCTCTGTAATTTCTCCCGCGCGCATAGTCGTTAAACGCCAACCTCCCGCACTTCCCGTTTTTGCAGCGCCTTTTCAACCTTCGTCGGCTGAAAGCGAACCGTGCGAAAACCCAATTTCAAAAACGGGATCGTCCCGCGCGCCATTAACGTTCTCAGCGTCCGTACCGGCAGGCCGCTGAGTTCCGAAAGTTGATCTATCGTTACCAATTTTTCGCTCATGCCATCAGTGATAACCGATGACAACGCGTTGTCGTGACGCTGTGAATTCGAATTCAGACCGTCACTTGTTGCGAATGATGCGCCTTGCCTAAAAAGGGCAACGCGCTGGCAACGCGCTTATCGTTACCTAGCTACGCCGAGGATTTCTAATCCGTGGGTCGGGTGTTCGAGTCACCCCGGGCGCGCTTTCTTTCTAGAGAGCGAAAAACTGGTCCAGGGATAGTCCTCGTATGAATGATCTCCTGATCATGGAGTGAGCATCGCGACCGCCCCGGTCGAATCAGTGATCGCTTGGCCCGCCAAGCTTTAATGGCAGGCGTGGTTAACAACGTTGCCCGATCCACCGATCACCAACCACTAATCACTGCCCCTTTGCCCGCACCTGCGTAGCGTCGCTCGTGCTCGAGCAGCCATTTCTTGCGCCACAAACCACCACCATATCCACACAGCGTGCCGTCAGCGCGAATGACGCGATGACACGGAATGATGATACAAATCATGTTCGTCCCATTCGCGCGGCCAACGGCGCGTCGCGCGTTTTCGTCCCCGAGGCGTTTGGCCATCCATGAGTACGAACGCGTTTCGCCAACTGGAATCGACTCCAGGATTTTCCATGCACGCAATTGGAAGGGCGATCCGACCGGAGCCAGCGGAATTTCAAACTCCAACTTCTTGCCGGCGAAATAATCTCCCAGTTGCGAACGGAGACTTTCAAGATGCCGATGTTTCCCCGGCACTATATTTGTGCGCAATCGTTTCCGCAAAATCGACAACTCGCGTTCTGTCGCGCGCCGGTCGATGAATTCGAGTAAGCGCAAGCCTTGGTCGTCAGCGACCGCGATCATTGGCCCTAGCGGCGAATCGATCCGCTCCGCAAACAGTGGTGCATGCGTCTTGGCGTTTATTGGCGATTCGCCAAAGATCTTCGCGAACGCTTCACGGAAACCGCTGTCCGATTCAAAACCGCTGCCGTTTCTCGCTTGATCCACGCGACCGCCTTGCCGCACCTGGCTCAAAGCAACGCCCATCCGGCGCGCGCGGTAATACGCCTGAAACGTCATTCCATAATGACGCTTGAACTGTCGCCGCGCGGTGGATGGATCGATCGAGAGCGCGGCCAGTTCCTTGTCCGTCAGCCGTCCGCCCGGCGCGCGCTCCACTTCCGCGCGCAGACGCTCGATCAGTTTCGGCGGATGCGCGTTTGGATCGAGCGGGTGGCAGCGCAAACAAGGCCGATAACCGTTTTCCAGAGCGTCGCTTGATGTTGCAAAAAAATCGACGTTTTCGCGTGCCGGTTTTTTTGCCGAGCATGTGGGCCGGCAGAAAATTCCGGTCGTGCGGACGCCGATGTAAAAAATTCCTTCGAAGCTCGGATCGCGTTTCACCAGCGCGCGATACATCGTTTCAGTTGGAGGAAGGAGTTGAGGCGTTTTCATGCACGTTGGACTCGAAAAGTATAACAACCGCGTGTCACGTTGCGCGCATCCACAAATACAGTCTCCGGATTTTGCAGCAACTTTTCAACAATCGCTTCTGGTTCGCTTCCGTTAGCAACCTCGGCATCGATCATGTCGTAGCGCGTATTGTAGGCACGAAACGCACGACCGTTGCGAAGCTCGTGCGGATATTCGCGCGTGGCGCTGTAGCGCTCGCACGCATCGGCATGAACGAAGATCGGTCCACTCTCGGAATATGCATGGCCGGCTGGAATTGCCGCATAAGGAAATAGGATCATGCGTTCGCCTGCTTTTGCGAAACGCAGGCAATGCCGGCACGGATAACCCGTCGGCGAATCTGCGATCACGAACGCATGGTCCGCTGCGCCGGCTTCTACTGCACGTCGCGCTCTCTCAGCGACTTCAGTCGAAAGAGGAACAATCCGAAATGTTGAAGTTTTCATGAATCAAACCTAAACGCGGTGTTCCGAATTGTGCATCGACGAAATTCGGGCAGCGAATTCCCGGCACTCGTTATCTCATTTACCGAAGGATTCGGCCACAACCTTTGCCGCCTCTGCAACAGCTGCCGCTCGATCGTTCGCGCTCGCTGTTGATCCTACGCAATAAATCGCCAGCACGATCGGCGCACGATCCGGCGGATGGACGATTGCAACATCGTTCGTCGCGCCGTTTGCGCCACGTCCTGTCTTGTCGCCAACAATCCAATTGGTGGGGATCCCGGCACGAATCATTGCAGCGCCGGTCTCGTTTGCTTGTAACCATTCTTGGAGCTGCTGACGCGACGATGCAGACAAAGTATTTCCTACGAGAAGCTGACGAATGTCTCCTAACATCGAAGCAGGCGTGGTGGTGTCCCGATCGTCGCCTGGGATAGCACTGTTCAATTCCGGTTCTTTCCTATCAAGCCTGGTCATCCGATCACCGAGGTCACGGGGCAAAATTAGTCAGGCCAACCGGTCCGCCGATCGCCTCCAGCAATAAGTTGCCTCCCGTGTTATCGCTTTGTTCGATGGCCGCTGCGCATAACGCGCCGAGCGTCATTCCGCCATTCCCAAGGTGAGCTTTCGTGACTGGCGCATATTCGAGGATGTCTTTTGCATCATAAGAGACGAAGCGATCCAATTTGTCTTTTTTCTCATCGACGCGTTTCAAGACGGCAGCGGCAGCGAGAAACTTGAACGTGCTGCACAGAGGGAAACGTTCCTCCGCCCGGTAATCAATACGTTTCCCGTTGCCAGTGTCCAATCCGGCGACCCCGATTCGGCCGCCTAGTCGCGCCTCGATGGCCGCAATCTGATCTGCCGCATCCCTTTGCGCATTCGCCGCGTTCGTGGCGAGCAACAAAACGAAAATGGCTACCATCGATGGTATGCTGGATGCCCTTCTGTGACGGCCACGAAAACGCCGCGACACGTGGCACAGATTTTGCCGCCAGCGGTCAACGTACCTTCGACGGTAGCGCGATCATCCGTTGAATCGACAACTTTTGCAGAAAGAAGGACTGAATCGCTCGTCGGGGTGGGCCGCACCAATTTGATCGCGTATTCCGCGGTGACTGTGCACGGCGGGCGATCCTCCTTCGCGCGCTTCATCAGATGATAAGCGGCTGTCCAGTTGCAATGGCAATCGAACAGCGTGCCGATTACGCCGCCATTCAACACTCCATCAAAAGCTTCGTATTTCTTCTCCGGTTTCCATTCAGCCACGACGTCGCCGTTTTTCGGGAAGCTTCGAATATGCAGTCCTTCGGGATTCGCTGGACCGCAACCCCAGCAGGCGTTGTTGGGTGCGTATTTTTCCTGAAGTGATGTGGCGCTCATCGTGAAAGTTAATCAGGCGGCAGAGCCGCAATCACATTGCCAACGCGTTGAGACAACGCGATCTTACGCGCCGTCGCCGCTGGACGAGCCCGGATAGGGACGCATTTTGGGCCCAATGTAAAGTGAGCGCGGCCGGATCAGGCGGTTGTGATCGTGTTGCTCAGTCACATGGGCGCACCAGCCGGCTACTCGCGACGCGGCGAACAACGGCGTGTTCAGCTCTGGCGGGAACCCGAGCATCCAAAACACCGGCGCGGCGTAGAGGTCGACATTGGCACAAAGATGTTTCTCACGGTCCATCACTTCTTCGAGCTTCTCGCAAATTGGAATCCATTCTTCCTTACCCGTGCGCTTGCCTAGCTCGCGTCCGATCTCGCGCATCACTGGCACGCGTGAATCGCCTTTTTTATAAACGCGATGGCCGAAACCCATGATTTTTTCCTTGGTCTCCAATTTTTTCATCAGCCAGGTTTCCGCGCGATCTGGTGTCCCGATTTCCTCAAGCATCTTCATCGATTCCTCATTAGCGCCGCCGTGCAACGGTCCTTTGAGCGTCGCGACTGCGGAGGTAACTGCGGCGTAAATTCCCGCCAGCGTTGAAGCCGTAACGCGAGCGGCAAACGTGGAAGCGTTGAATTCGTGGTCCGCGTACAAGTTGAAAATCGTGTCCAACATTCGGATTTGCCAATCCTGCGGAACTTTGCCCTCGAGCTTGTAAAAGAAATTGCCAGCCTGTGTGAGGTCCGGTCTTTCCGGCAGCGGTTCTTCGCCATGCGAAATGCGCCAGCCGTCGGTAATTAAGGTGGAAACGCGCGCGATTAGTCGAATCGACTTGCGAATATTAGCGTCGTGCGAGTTGTCGCTGAGGTCTTTGTCGAACGCACTCAGCATCGACAACCCCGTGCGAAGCATGTCCATGGGATGGGTGGAGTTCGGCAGAAGCCGGAGCATCTCTGTTACGGGACCCGGCAACGCGCGTTGCGAGGCAATCTGTCGTGTAAACTCGACCAGTCGTTTCCCATTGGGCAACTCGCCATTCAGCAACAGGTAGGCGACCTCCTCAAAGCTC
>Ga0209056_10000588_pt1 | contig 40099 bp, 37 predicted proteins | sample GraSoiAngelo_114_FD_185876 | JGI IMG/M metagenome (GOLD analysis project Ga0209056, IMG submission 185876) | Grasslands soil microbial communities from the Angelo Coastal Reserve, California, USA - 14_0903_13_40cm (SPAdes) (version 2) | ecosystem: Environmental > Terrestrial > Soil > Grasslands... | reverse complement strand
GGACCGGAACTTCTACAACGACCTCGCCTGCCGCTACGGCTACGAGGCCGCGGCGAAGACGATCCAGGAGCTCTACCTGTCGGGACGCAAGGCGGAGGCCGAGGCGGCGGTCCCGGACGCGCTCGTGGACGAGGTCGCCCTCTGCGGCCCGCGCGAGCGGATCGCCGAGCGCCTCCAGGCTTGGAAGGCGTCCGGCGTGACGACGCTGATGGTCGCGCTGCGACAGCCCGAGGCCCTGCACCTCATGGCGGAGCTCGTCCTCTGACCCGGGGGCGGGAGCCGGGGCCGACCGCCCGAGCCCCCCAGTTCTTCACGCTGGCGGGTCTCCTCGAGCAGGCTCGGTTCGCCGACCAGCACGCCCTGCGTTTCCACGAAGGCCCTGGCTGGGTGGCCGGCGTGCTGCAGCTCACGCCGGGCCAGCACGACCCGCAGACGGAACACGACCGTGACGAACTCTACCTCGTGCTGCGCGGCGAGGGGGTCCTCCGGATCGGGGCCGACCGGCATCCGGTCGCGCCTGGCGATTTCTGGCTGATCCCGGCCGGCACCGAGCACCGGTTCGAGGGGTATCACCAGGAGTTCGTGGTCTTCCAGGTGCTCGTCGCCGGATGAGAGTCATTCCGCTGGCGGCGGAGTCACTCGGCGTGCGGTCGATGGCGACCTACGTCGAGGCGGGCCGGACGCGGATCCTGATCGATCCCGGGGCGGCGCTGGCGGCGTCGCGGTTCAACCTGCCGCCCGCCGACGAGGAATGGGAGGCGCTGCGGCGGGCCAACGATCGTATCGCCGCCTACGCGGCGCGGGCCGACCTGATCTTCGTCAGCCACTACCACGAGGAGCATTTCCGCCACGACCCGGCCGCCTACGCCGGGCGCTGGGTGCTCGCCAAGGATCCGCGGCGGATGATCGCGGGGGCCCAGGCGCGGCGAGCTTCGGAGCTCTGGCAGGGGATCGGCCGCGGAGCGCGCCTGGAGTCGGCGGACGGGCGCGAGCACGACGGGGTCGACGTGTCGTTCCGGGTGTCGCCGCCGCTGGCGCACGGAACAGAGGGCACGACGCTTGGCTACGTCCTCGCGCTCACCCTCGTCGATCGCGCGGAGGGCGTCCGCTTCGTGTTCGCCTCCGACGTGCAGGGGCCGGTGTCGGCGGTCGCGACCGCGTACCTGATCCGCGAGCGGCCGCACCTGCTCTACCTCTCGGGCCCGCCCTCGTACCTGGAGCGACGGCTCGGGCCCGCCGCCATCGACCACGGCATCGACAACCTCCGGCGCGTCATCGACGCGACCGGCACCCGCGTCATCATGGATCACTACGCGCTGCGCGACGGGAACGCCGCCGACCGCTTCCGTCCGCTCTGGGACGCGGGCGTCGTGACCGCGGCGGGCTACCTGGGCACTCCGACCGCGGCGCTCGAGGGTCGACGCCACATCCTGTGGGCGGCGCAGCGACGGCCGTCGGCCCGGATCACGCCGACCGGGCGTGCTATAGTGACCCGGAAACCGCCGGTCAGATACGCGCGAGGAGGAACCGGGCCGTGAGCACGATCGCCGCGACCAAGCCCCTGGGCGTCGGAGACGCCGCACCCGACTTTACCCTCAAGACGATCGGGCTCAAGGAAGTAAAGCTCCGGGACTACCGCGGTCGAAACGTCGTGATCCTCTTCTATCCGCTCGACTGGACGCCGGGGTGAAGCACGTGCATGCCGGCCTTCGACAGGCGCGCTCGCGACTTCGAGGCCGCCAGTGCCCAGGTGCTGGGCATCAGCACGGATAGCCCGTTCAGCCACGAGAACTGGGCCAAGGCGGTGGGGATCAGCCACTACCCGCTGCTCTCGGACATCCATCGGGACGTCAGCAAGGCCTACGGTGTCTACTGGCCCGACTGGAACGCCAACGTCCGCGCGACCTTCATCGTCGACCGGCAGGGCACGGTCCGGTTCGTCGAGCGCTACGGGAAGGGCGAGCTGCCGGACCCCGACCGCATCCTGGCGGAGGTGAAGAAGCTCGGCTGATTACTGCTTCGAGTCGCGCCAATGGCTCGCGGGCCGGCGACCCGAGGTCTTCGCGTTCCTCTCCGACCCCGCGAACCTGGTGCGGCTGACCCCCGTCGGGCGCGCCCCGCAGCTCCTCACGCCGAGCCCGATCCGCATGCGGGCCGGCACGGTCCTCGACTACCGGATCCGCTGGCTCGGCCTCCCGCTCGGGCTCCGCATGTTCGTCCGCGAGTGGGATCCCCCGTTTCGGTTCCTCGACGTGCAGCTCCGCGGTCCGTACGCGCGCTGGGAACATCGCCATCTCCTCCTCGAGGAGGGCGGCGGCACGCGGGTCGAGGACCGGCTTGTGTACCGGCTCCCGCTCGGCCCCCTGGGGCGCCTGGCCCATCTGGTGCTCGTCGGATGGCAGCTCGAGCGGACCTGGCGCGAGCGCGCGGCGATTCTCACGGCGCGCTTCGGGACGTCCGGGCCCCGGTGAGGCCCCGGCGCGGCGGCGGGCCCCCCGCGGATCTCTTGGGCGCCCACATGTCGGTCGCGGGCGGGTTCTACCGGGCCCTCGAGCGCGCCCACGCGCTCGGCTGCGGAGCGGTTCAGATCTTCGTCAAGAATCAGCTGCAGTGGCGGGCCCGCCCGCTCACCGACGAGGACGTCCGACTCTGGAAGGCGGCGCGGCGGGCGACCGGCATCCGCCACGCGTTCGCCCACGCGAGCTATCTGCTCAACCTTGGGACGCCGCGCGCGGCCGAGTGGCGGCGAGCGGTCGGGGCCTTCCAGGACGAGCTCGAGCGCGCCGAGGCGCTCGGCCTGTCCCTGGTCGTCATCCACCCCGGCTCCCACAAGGGCGCGGGGCGCCGTGCCGGGCTCGCGCGGGTGGCGGCCGCACTCGACGAGCTCACGCGCCGCACGCGCGGCGCGCGCGTGCGGATCGCCCTCGAGAACACGGCCGGTGCCGGCGACACGCTCGGCCGGACGTTCGCGGAACTGGGCTGGCTGCTCGACCGGGCGCGCCACCCCGAGCGGCTCGGGGTGTGCCTCGACACCTGCCACCTCTTCGCCGCCGGCTACGACCTCCGGAGCCGCGCCGGGTACGAGGCGGCGATGGCCGAGTGCCTGACCGCGGTCGGTCTCGAGGCAGTGCGCGCCTTTCACCTCAACGACGCCAAGGCGGGGCTCGGGTCGGGGCTCGACCGCCACGAGCACATCGGACGCGGGCAGCTCGGCCTCCAGCCGTTCCGCCTCCTCCTGCGCGACCGCCGCTGGCGGCGGGTCCCGAAGGTGCTCGAGACACCGAAGAAGCCCGACCCGGCGGCAGACATCGCGAACCTCCGGACGCTCCGGACGCTCAGCGGGAGGCGGTGACGCCGACGCGGCGGCAGAGCGGGCGAACCGGGCAGGCCGAGCAGCGCGGCCGGAGCGGCGTGCAGACGTTCTGGCCGAAGGCCACGAGCAGGTCGTTGTAACCGATCCAGTAGCGGCGCGGCAGCCGGGCGCGCAGCGCCATCTCGGTCGCCTCGGGCGTCTTCGTGCGGATGTAGCCGAGCCGGTTCGAGATGCGATGCACGTGGGTGTCGACGCAAATGCCGGGCTTGCCGTAGCCCATCGTCACCACCAGGTTTGCCGTCTTGCGGCCGACGCCCGTGAGCGTGAGCAGCGGGTCGATCTCGTCCGGCACCCGCCCGCCAAAGCGCCCGAGGAGGTCCCGGCAGATCGCCCGGATCGCGCGCGCCTTGGTCCGGTAGAAGCCGACCGGGTAGATGAGGCGTGCGATCCGCCCGGGAGGGACCCGCTGCATCGCCGCCGGCGTATCGGCGACGGCGAAGAGACGCGCGGCGGCGGGGCCGGTCGTCCGGTCTTGGGTGCGGAGGGAGAGGACGCAGGCGATGAGGACGCGGAAGGGATCGCGCGTCGCGCCTGCGATCTCCGCCAGCGCGGTCGGGCGCCAGCGCGGCGCCGACCGGCGGAGCCGGCGGATGACGGCCGCGATGTCTACCGCTTGTCCTGGATCTCGGCGAGCAGCTTTTTGGCGCGTGGCAAATCCTTCACGGTCCAGTCGGCGACGAAGGCGGGGTCGCGCTCGGCCAGGACGGCGTCGATCTGCGCGCGGGCCGCCGCGTACTGGCCCCGCCGGATGAGGGTGCGGGCCAGACCGATCCGGATCGCCGTGTAGCGCGGCGCCGTCGCCAGCGCCTTCCGGAAGTGTTCCTCGGCCGTCGCCACGCTGCCGCCGGCGATGGCCGGCAGTTCGAGGTACACGTTGCCGGCGAGCGCGTGGCCGGCGGCGTGATTGGGATCGATCTCGAAGATCGTCTGGAGCTCCTGCTTCACGGTCGGCAGGAGGAAGAGGGAGCGGAAGATCCCTTTCGTCTGGCCCCAGCGGGCGATGGTGGCGCCGTAGAGGAAGTGGGCGTCCGGGTTGCGGGGTGCCAGCTCGATCGCCCGCTTCGCCACGTCGCGCCCGCGCGCGTAGGCTACGAGCTTCTCCTCGTCGGTCCGGGCCTCCACGTCCCCGACCGTGAAGTAGACGCGCGCCAGCGCCAGCAGGGCGGGGAGGGTCGGCGCCTTCCGAAGGTCGGCCTCGAGGAGGTCGCGCGCGCGGTCGAGATTGCCGAGATCCAGGTGGTAGCTGGCGTAGAGGGCGAGCGCCTCGTCCACCGGCGCCCGCGCCCAGCTGATGGCCGGGACCAGGAGCAAGAGGGCAAGGGCGAGACGAGTCACCCTTGAAAGCGTAGCACGGCGACGCGGCGCTTGACGACGCTCCGTGACCTCCGCATGATGCATTCGATGACCGCCTCCGCGTCCTTCCGGCCGCTCGGCCTCGATCACGTCGTCCTTCGCGTCCGGGACCAGACCGCCTCGACCCGCTTCTACACCGACGTGCTCGGCTGCACCATCGACCACGTCAACGCGGCCATCTCGCTCGTCCAGCTGCGCTTCGGGGACCACCTGATCGACCTGCTCCCGGGCACGGAGGAGCCGGGAAGCGGCCTCGATCACTTCTGCCTCTCGATTGGGTGCGACGACCTCCCCGCGCTGGCCGCCGAGCTGCGCGGGCGTGGCGTCGACGTCGACGGCGAGGTGGCGGAGCGCCGAGGTGCCTTCGGCCGCGGCCCGTCGCTCTACCTCCGCGATCCCGACGGCTATCGGATCGAGCTCAAGCCTCGGTAAGGCGCGCGAGGGCGCGGAGGATGTCGGCGGTCGGCACCGCGCCTCCGCCCGGCGCCTCGTGCGCGAGCGCCTCGCAGCCGGCCAGGAGCACCCAGGCGAGCACCGCCGGCGGCGGATCCTTCCGGATCGCCCCGACTCGGACCCCGGCCTCCAGGATGTCCTCCAGCGAGGCCCGGAGCTGCTCGCGGATCCACGCGAGCGCGAGCCCGAGCGCTTCGTCCGAGCGCGCCCTCTCCCACGCGGCCGGGAGGAGGGCCGTGATCTCGCCGTCCTCGCCGAACGCGGCGGCGATCTTCGCGAGCGCCTGATCCCGCCGGATGCGCGGCGGATCGGCGGCGGCGGCGATCGCCGCCACCTCGCGCGCGAGGCCGAGGATGCGCGTCTCGACCGGCAGCGCCCCGGTCGCCCGCGGCCGGCTCGGGGCTCGTCGTCGGCGGGACATGTCTGCTAACCATACCGCGTCCGGCGCCACGGCAGACAACTCCAGACCGCCCCCTCCGCCAATCGAGCCCCTCACGGTTCGCGGTGACGAGGTCAGCCTCCGGGCCTGACGCCGCCCCGGCGGCAGCGCGAGAAGGGGGCGCGCCTCCCGGCGCGGCGGGCGGTGCGGACGACCGACGTCCGCCCCGGGGGCGCGAGTCCCGGCGGAATACGGAGACGGCCGCGCGCTCGCGGCGCCGAGCGAGGCCCGGAGCCTGACGGCCCGAGTCTCTCGAGGGTGCGCTATCGGCGCCCGAGGGCGCGTTCGAGGGTCGCGATGGCGATGTGGAAGTTGGCGAGGGCTTGCGCCTCGGTCGACTGCGCCTGCGTGAGCGCAAGCTGGGCGTCGGTGAGCTCGAGGATCGTGCCGACGCCGGCGTCGAACCGGCCCTGAGCCAGGCGGAAGCTCTCGTCGGCGGCGGCGACGGCCGCCCGCGCCGCCTGGATCTGCTCGTTGGCCGCGCCGACGTTGAGGTACGCCTGCTCGACGTCCTGGGCAATCGTCAGCTCCTCCGACCGCATCTGGGCCTGGGCGCTCTGCAGGCTCGCGAGGGCTTCCCGGTATCGCGCGATCTTGTGGCCGCCGTCGAAGATGTTCCAGTTCAGGGCGACGCCGAGCTCCCAGATCTCGCGGAAGTCGGTAGTCTGCCGGCCCACATAGGCGTTGCCGGTGATGTCCGGGTAGAAGTTGCGGACCTGGAGCTTGACCGTCGCCTCGGCGGCGTCGACGCGGAGCTTCGCCTGCTTGTACTCCGGCCGGCCATGGAGCGCCTCGGCGAGAAGCCCGGAGTGGTCAACCTGGTAGGGGCGGTGCTCGCTCAGGATGTCCACGATCTGGATTGGGGTCGTGACGGGAATGCCCATGCCGGTGTCGAGGGAGACGCGGGCGAGCTGCTCCGCGTTGCGTGCCTGGATCAGCGCCACCTTGGCGTTCGCGACGTCGACCTCGGCCCGGGAGACCGCCAGCTTCGGCTGGTCCCCGGCCTCGTAGAAGCCGCGCGCGGAGCGCAGGTTCAGGTCGGCGCGCTTGAGCGCCGCCTCGTTGACCACGATGAGCCGCTGGCCGAACAGCAGGTTGAAGTAGGCCTGCTTGACCGCGAGGACGATCAGGTCCCGCTGGACCTCGACGTCCTCCTTCGCCACGTCGGCCAGGCGCTTGGCGACCTCCGTCGCTGCGAAGTTCTTGCCAAAGTCGAACAGGACTTGCGACAGGGCGAGACGCGCGGCGGTCTGAGTGACGAACATGGTCGGAGCGGTGGTGCTCACGCCGAAGATGGCGCGGTCGCGCGTGGCCGTCCACGTCGCGCTGAGCTGAGGGAGCAGGGGCGCGATGGCCTCATCGACCCGGAAGCGGGCGGCCGCGTAGTCGTAGAGCCGGGACTGGATCTGGGGCTGGGTGACGAGGGCGATCTGGATCACCTCGGGCAGGGTGAGGAGGCGCCCGAGCACGTCGGGGAGCGCCGCCGGCGTGGCGGACGTCACCGGAGCCTTCTCGGCGGCTCTCGCGGCCGACTTCGGCGTCGGCTTTGCAACGGGGACCTCCGGCGGCGCGGCCGCTGCGGGCTGGCCGGAATTCCGCGCCGCCGCGGGAAGGGAGCCCGCCAGCAACAGCCCGACAAGGACGCCGGCGATCTTCGTCATCCGTCTCGAACCTCACCTCATAGGGATCCGAATGACCTCGCGACTTTCCTCTGGAGTCGATGATCGTCCGATGCGGCCCCGGGGAAAGACAATCGAGCGGGCGTTACGGTTTGGTCGTGACAATTTTGACCACGATCCCCGAGCGAGAAGACACTCCCATCTTGACCATGATCAGGCGCAGAAAGACCTTCACCGTGTTGGGACTGACGTTCATCCGATTCGCAATCTCCTTGCTGCTCAGGCCTTCCAGCAGATGCTCCAACGCTTCTCGCTCGCGCCGCGTGAGGTGGAATTCCTGGGAGACTTGCGGCAATGGAATCAATCCGCAGGAACTTCTTTCGAGTAGGACGGCTATCCTGGGAGAAGGACCGTTGGCGGGCGAATCCACGAGGAAGGCCCGGCAACGATAGCACCGCCTGCCTGACCGGAACTCGCTCACCAGAGGCGGTTCACGCGAGGACTGCTCGCTTATCAGGGTCGAGCGAATCTTCCTAGCGAGGAAGGCGTCCACGCGCTGTCCGTTCGTGAGCTGGTCTGGATAACTGAGAACCTGGACCGCCTCGGCATTGAACGAGATGGGGCGCAGGGAGGAGTCCAGCAGGAGGAATCCAACCGGAGACCGCGGCGGAGGCGCTTTCTTCTTCGCCAGCGACTGGTTTGCTTCACCGGCTGACCCCCCCGGCAGGCTTACGCGAGGGCGCGCGATCCGAACAGGAGAACCATTGAAGCTTGGGCGTTGCGCGATCGACAGCAGTGAAGCCTCAGTGTGCATCGTCGTACCCCCGCTGGAATTCTTTTGAGCCCGATCTTCGAGCTCCGTCGAAAGGCGACGGCGGCCAAGGGCGTTCCGCGCGGATTCCCGCCTCGAGCGCGATTGATGTCACCCTCCCCCCTTAGTAGACAATCTCGCGAACACCTGGCACCACACAGCAGGAGGAGTGCTTAGTCGACAATCCGACGGACACCGGAGTCCGGAGGGGTAGTATCCCTGAAGGTAGCGCCAGGATAAGGCCTGACGGGCGGCTGTTTGGCGCTTTCGGGCGGGTTGTTACAGCCGAACCCGGGGCGCGCCGGGGGCTCGGCGAAGCGCGCTGCTCGACCGCGGGCGTGGCTCCGGGGCCGCGGCACCGTGCCGCTGACTCGGCGGCGAGCGGTGAGACACTTACGGTGGTGTCGTACGAAATCCGCTTCTCAGGCCGCCGCCGTCAGGCCGACGCATACCGAACCCGTGGCGAGTCTATCTCTCGGTGACAGCGGGCATCGTCGCGATCTCGCTCTCCGCCTTCCTGGTGGAGTGGGCGGCGATCCCTGGGGAAGGGTCGGCATTCTGGCGGATGGCGATCGCGACGGCGGTGCTGGTCCCGTGGTGGCTCCGCCACCGCCCGGTTCCTCTGCCTCTTCTGGCTGCGATCCTCGGGGTGCTCTCAGCGATCCTCTTCGGTCTGGATATCGTGCTCTGGCACGTTTCACTCCTCCTACACCGGCGGCGGACGCCACGCTCCCCGCCAACAGCGCGCCACTCTGGATCGGGCTCGCCGCGCTCATCTTCTTGCCCGAACTCCGCCGCTCCTCTCTGGTTTGGCATGACCACGTCGGTAGGCGGTGTCGTTCTGTCTTGTCGACGAATCCGCTCTGGAGCTCGGTCTCCGGCCGGGGGACTCACGAAATCGGACTGCCATTTCCTACCGTGAGCCCTCCCGGAATCGAGCAGGATTAATCCGACCCTTACTCCACCGATGTAGTCCTGTGCGCTAATTTTAACGGCTACCCCCTCAGACGAACCCACCCGGGTCATAGACAAGATTCATCCGATCCTCGACGATTTCCTCAAGGTGAGTGAACCCAGCGGTCGAAGGATTCGCCCCCGGGGAGGGCCATGGCTCTCCAAGGGGGTCGTGATTTCAAGTGAAAGGAGGTGAACAGAACGCGGCACCATCTCAAAATGAAAGGAGGTGAACAGAATGAAGGAGCTCATGCTTGAAGTCGAGTCCCTGGAGGAACGGATCGCACCGTGCTGCTGCGACCCCTCCCTGATCAGTGTCCAAGCGAACCCGACGGTGAATGCGAGCAACAGTAACGTTGCCATCGGCGGCCCTCAAACTGCGGTCAACACCGGCAGCGGCAGCATCGCACAAAATAGCACCCAAACGGCCGGCAGCTTCAACTCCGTGTCAACCTACGCTAGCACTTAAGAGGAGGGGAGAGGCTCTCGGAAAGGCCACCGCCTAGGCGGTGGCCTTTCCGTCACGGGGCCAAACTGATCCCATGTCGCCCGGGCAGCTGAAGCTGCGAAGTGATCTGCGAGTCAGTCAGCAGGAGACGCCAGGTGGGCTCTCCTTCGTCGTTAAAAACCCGGCGACGGGTCGGTTCTTTCGTTTCAGGGAGCCCGAATACTTCATCGCCCAGCAGCTCGACGGTGCGACCCCCTTAGACGTCATCGGGCGGAGGGCCGAACAGAAGTTTGGCGCCCGGGTCGCCCCGAAGAGCGTCGAGCAGTTCGTCGAAAGCCTCCGGCGCCTTCGGCTCCTCGAGGGAGGGGGAGCCGAGCCTGGGAACCCGCCCCCCCGGGGTAGCAGGGTTCGGGGGGGGCCCCTCAACCTGAGGCTGAAGGCGTTCAATCCTGATCGCCTCTTCGACCGCCTTGTCGGCAAGGTCTGGTTCTGCTTCACGCCCCACTTCCTCGTGTTCTCCGCCGCCCTGATCCTCGTTGGGTTCGACATCGCCGTCGTCAACGGCGGCGAAATCTGGCGAGAAGTTCCCCGTCTCTATCGCTTCGACGCCCTCCTTCTGGCCTGGCTGATCCTCCTCCTCGTCTCCGCGGCCCACGAGTTTGCCCACGGCCTGACCTGCAAGCATTTCGGCGGAGAAGTCCGCGAGGTCGGCTTCGCGCTCATCTATTTTCACCCCGCCCTCTACTGCAACGTGAGCGAGGCCTGGCTCTTCCCGGAAAAGTCCAAACGGCTCTGGGTGACCTTCGCCGGGCCCTACTTCGAGCTCTTCCTCTGGGCCTTGGCTGCCCTGACCTGGCGCGTGACGGAGCCGGGGACCGGGCTCGGATCGGTGGCGCTGGTCGTGATGGTCACCTCAGGGATCAAACTCTTCATCAACCTCAATCCCCTCATCAAGCTCGATGGCTACTACCTTTTGAGCGACGCCTTGGGGATCCCGAATCTCAGGGCGAAGGCATTCGGCTACCTGGGCGCCGCGATCGGCCGCTTGTGGGGCAGGGGACGCCCAGGAACTGCGCGGCCGAACCCTCGGGAGCGGCGAATCTATCTCGTCTACGGCTTGCTGGCCTGGGTCTACTCCATGTGGATCCTCGTTTTGGTAGCGTTTCATTTCGGCAGCTTTCTGGTCGAGCGCTACCAGGGTGTCGGCTCCATCCTCTTCGCGGCGCTCCTCGTGACGATGTTCCGCGCTCCCCTCACGAGGGCCCTCAGGGGCGCTCCCCTCAAGAGGGTCTTCCAGGGGCCGCCTGCCCTCGTCAGGGCGTCGCAGGAACGGATCGGCTCGATCAGCCGACCGCTCAAGCTCCTCGGCCTCCTCGCCATCGCGCTGGCCGTTCTTTTCCTCGGCTGGATGGAGCTGAGGGTCTCGGGAGAGTTTACGGTCCTCCCCATCGCAAGATCCGACGTCCGCGCAGCGGTAGAGGGGATCATCGCGGAGATCCACGGCGATGAGGGCGTGCCGGTCCGGAAGGGCGATCTGGTCGCGCGGCTCTCGGAGCGCGACTACCGCGCCGACCTCCGAAAGGTTGAGGGCGAGATCGAGGAGAAGCAGGCGACGCTCAAGAAGCTCAAGGCCGGGGCTCGACGGGAGGAGATCGAGCTCGCGCGTCAGGCTGTGAAGACGGCGAAGTACGGCCTGGACCAGGCTCGCCGGCGGTACGAGGAGGCCGAACGGATGCATGCCGCCCAGCTTTCCAAGGCGCGGACCGATCTCGCCAAGGCCGAGGTCAGGCTCAAGTACGGGAGCTACGAGCTCGGGCGGCTCAGAAAGCTGTTCGACGAAGAGCTCGTCGCCCGAAAGAATTTGGACGAGGCGGAGGAGCGAGTGGGCACCCGCGGCAAGGAGATGGAGGCGGCCCAGGCAGAGCTGACGCTGGTGTTAGCGGACGACCTCGAGGAGGTTCGAAGAGGGGTGGTCGTGGCCGAGAAGGAGCTCGAGGAAGCGGAGGGGCGGCTGACGATGTTGCTGGCAGGGAGCCGGCCGGAAGAGATCGAAGCCGCCGAGGCGGAGATCGCGCGCCTGGAGGCCCAGCGGCGCTACCTGGAGGGCCAGATCGATCTCGTGAGCGTGGTGAGCCCCATTTCGGGTGTGATTACCACACCGAAGCTGAGAGAGAAGATCGGCCAGTTTATCAATAAGGGGGAATTGATTGCCGAGGTTCACGAGCTGAAGACCGTGAAGGCCGAGCTCCTCATCTCGGAGAAGGAGATCGGCGATGTGGAAGTTGGGCAGACTGTCGTCCTGAAGGCGCGCGCCTACCCGGAGACGCTCTTCTACGGCACGGTGACCGCCATTGCCCCCGCGGCCATCAAGGAGGAGGAGGGATCGCGCGAGAAAGTCTTCCGGGTGACGACCCAGATCGACAATTCTCGCCTCTTACTCAATTCCGAGATGACGGGGAAGGCCAAGATCCTCTGCGGCGGTCGGCGGATCTTCGATCTTCTGACACGGCGGCTCGCCCGCTACGTCCGCGTGGAGTTCTGGTCCTGGTGGTAAGAGAGGAGGTTCACCGATGAGCAATCAGCTGGCCACCCTTGGGTCCGAGCCCGCCACGCAGGACGCCGCGAGCCCGCCGCTCACCGTCCCGGCGCCCTCAGCCGCGCCCGCCGACGCCCGCCCGGACACCGCGGCGCCGCGGACTGCCCCCGCACCCGCCGCGGAGCCACCGGTGAAGGAGTCGGCCCTGGAGACTCCGCCGCCGTATACCATCACGGCGACGGGCCTGCTGGCCGCCTGGATGGCAAACCAGCAGCTCTCGCTGGCGTTCACCACCTACCGCTCGGGCATCCTGCTCCTGCTCGGCCGCACGCCAGAGGTCAGGATCTCCTTCATGTCCCGCAACCTGGAGCGCCCAATGGGGCTCTATGTCTCCGCCACGGAGCTGTACGTGAGCACCCGTTACCAGCTGTGGCGGTTCGTCGATACGCTCGAGCCCGGGGAGGACCACCAGGGCCACGACCGGCTCTTCGTGCCGCGACAGTCGTGGTTCACGGGCGACCAAAATATTCACGACCTCTCGATCGACCGGGACGGCCGGCCGGTGTTCGTGTCAACCCTCTACGGCTGCCTGGCCACCGTCGACGACCGTCACAGCCTACGCCCGATTTGGAAGCCGGCGTTTCTCAGCCGGCTCGCCGCCGAGGACCGCTGCCATCTCAACGGGCTGGCCATGCTCGACGGCCGGCCGAAGTACGTGACGGCATTTTCTCGAACCGACACCGTGAATTCGTGGCGCGAGCGCTCGCGCGACGGCGGCTGCGTCGTCGACGTCGAGTCCGGCGAGATCGTGATCGACGGGCTGTCGATGCCGCATTCGCCGCGGATCCACCGAGGGAAGCTGTGGGTGCTGAACTCCGGCACCGGCTGGTTCGGCTGGGTCGACATCGACCGGGGCGAGTTCGTGCCGCTCACCTTCTGCCCCGGCTTCGCTCGGGGCCTCGCCTTCCACGGCGACTACGCGGTCGTGGGATTGTCGGCAGGGCGCAAGGACAAGGTCTTCGCGGGCATCGAGCTCGGCGACACCCTGAAGGCGAAGGGTGCTAGTCCTTGGTGCGGGGCGCTCGTGATCGACCTCCGCACCGGCGACGCCGTGCAGTGGCTCCGCTTCGAGGGCGACCTCGTCGAGGAGCTCTACGATGTCGGGGTCATGCCCGGGTGTGCCCGACCCTACGCCATTGGCTTCCAGGCTGAGGAGATCAAGCTCCACCTGAGCCTGCCACGCGAGTACCGCGCCCGCAGTGTGGGGGTGGGATGACAGGAGGCCTGCCGCGTTCGCCGCGGGCGCCATCCCCACGTTGCGTTTGGGCTTAGTGAGGATTCCTGGATGACGCGCGCGGTGCAGGAGGGCGCGATATGGGGTCCCTGAGGGCTCACGAATATCGCCGGGCCCACGATCAGAGGAACGGCCCACTACGAGCCTTTCAACGAGCGCCGATGTTTGACCCGGCGACTCGCGGGCACCGCGTGGATCAAAACGCATCGGGGGTCGAGGACTACTTGAAGGAATATGCGGGAGAACGTGGGCGCCGTCTATCGGGAGGAATGGATCAATCGGAATCCATACATGAATTCCTCTTCCTGGGGTCAAGACATGCTTGAGTACGTCACGAGGCTCATCGAGGCGGCACTGGGTCGCGCCGTCCTTCAGTTCAATCGCATCGACTTTCGATTGGCCTGCTTCAGGCATATGTTCCCCGCCGCGCACTTCGTACACCTCTACCGTCACCCTCTAGATCAGTCATGTTCCTCCTTTACCGTTCGAATGCATCCATGCTGATGGCTCGCACGACGCGCTTCGTGTCTCCTAACGATCACTTTTGTCTCCCTTCTTGGGCTCGCGACCTCAAGTACCACTTTCCATTCCCGGACGACCGGGTCGAGCCGCACCCCTACAGGCTTTTCCACTGTATCTGGAACGTTTCATATCTGTTTGGTAGCGCGTCCGCTGACTTTTCGCTTCAGTTCGAGACACTGCTCGAATCGCCCGAGCATCAGATCCGACGACTCATCGTCGCGACGGAAACAGAAGACTATGGTTATGACCGGAACGCCCTCACCGCCCTCGTGACGCCTGTGCCCGTGGGGCGGTGGCACGAGTACGCGGACGACTCGTGGTTTCGTGCTCATGAATCGGCGTGTGAGGCCGTTCTGAAAGAGACCCTCCTGAAACCGTTCCATGAGTAATCTTGATTCTCTGACGATTCAGCACGGGACGTACGCTCTGAGCCATATCCGGTATCTCGAGGCGGAGAGCATCCACGTCCTGCGCGAGGTGGCGGCGGAGTTCGAACGGCCCGTCCTCCTCTACTCAATTGGAAAAGACTCCTCCGTGCTTTTGCGGTTGGCGCAACGGGCGTTTCACCCAGGTAAGATCCCATTCCCGCTCATGCACGTGGACACCGGATACAAGTTCCAGGAGATGTACGCATTCCGCGACCTGATCGCACGGGAGAGCGGCACGCAGCTGATCGTGTGGCGGAACGAGCCGGCGATCGCCCAGGGCGCGAACCCCTTCGACCTGGGCACCCAGAAGTGCTGCGGGTTTCTCAAGACCGAGGCGCTCCTAACCGGACTCCGATACCACCACTTCGACGCAGCCATCGGGGGGGCGCGTCGAGACGAGGAGAAATCCCGCGCGAAGGAGCGTTTCTTTTCTTTCCGCGACGAATTCGGTCAGTGGGATCCGAAGAACCAGCGGCCAGAGCTCTGGGCTCTCTACAATGCACGGGTCAGCCCGAAGGAGTCCATCCGAATCTTTCCGCTCTCGAACTGGACCGAGCTTGATGTCTGGCAGTACATCTACCTCGAGAAGATTCCCATCAACCCGCTGTACTACGCGCGAGAGCGGAACGTAGTCATCCGCAACGGGCAGATCATCTTCCTCGACGGGCTCTTCGCCCCCGGCAAGCGATACGGCCCGCGGAAGGGCGAGAAGATCGAGCGCGCGTTGTGTCGGTTCCGCAGTCTCGGCTGCGTGCCGTGCTCGGGCGCGGTGCGCTCCTCAGCCGCGACGCTGGAGGAAATCGTCGAGGAGATGACGATCACGCGGACTTCGGAGCGCGGCACGCGCGTCATCGACCACGACGCCGATGGCTCGATGGAGACGAAGAAGCGGGAGGGTTATTTCTAAGATGGTCGCGTCGGTCCCTCTGGCCATCCACGAGTTCCTCGCGCAGAACGCGGCCAAGGACCTGTTGCGCGTCTCAACCGTTGGGAGCGTCGACGATGGCAAATCCACCCTGATCGGACGCCTTCTCCACGACACAAAGGCCATCTACGAGGATCACCTCCATACCCTGAAGGCTGACTCGGCCCGCGTCGGCACTGGGCCGGAGCTCGACTTCGCCTTGCTGACAGATGGCCTCAAGGCCGAACGGGAGCAGAAGATCACGATCGACGTTGCCTACCGGTATTTCGCGACGCCCAAGCGTAACTTCATCATCGCCGACACCCCAGGCCACGAGCAGTATACGCGGAACATGGCCACCGGGGCCTCAACCGCGAACCTGGCCATCATCCTGATCGATGCGCGCCACGGGATCCTGACCCAGACAAAGCGGCATTCCTTCATCGCATCCCTCTTGGGCATTCCGCGACTCCTGATCGCGGTCAACAAGATGGACCTCGTGGGTCACGCGGAGGAGGTCTTCGACCAGATCGTCACCGAGTACCGGGACTTTGCGGCGCGCCTCGGAATCGCCGACCTCAAGTTCATCCCGATCAGCGCCTTGATGGGGGATAACGTCGTCGAACGCAGTCAGAACATGCCGTGGTATCACGGCGAGTCGGTCCTGGAGTACCTGGAGGACGTCTATATCGGGAGCGACCGGAACCTGATCGATTTGCGGCTGCCGGTCCAGTACGTGGTGCGGCCGAACCTGGATTTCCGAGGTTTCGCAGGCCAGATCGCCTCTGGGGTCGTGAAGGTGGGCGACGAGGTCCTGGTGATGCCGTCCCTTAAGACGAGCCGGGTCCGGTCGATCTTCAGCTTCGCGGGCGAACACGACGAGGCCTTTGCGCCGATGTCCGTCACGGTGACGCTCGAAGACGAGATCGACATCTCCCGCGGTGACATGCTTGTCCACTCGCGGAACTTGCCGCGGGTCCAGGCCGACTTCGAGGCCATGGTGGTTTGGATGGCCGAGGAGCCGATGCAGCCGGACCGCCCGTACCTCGTCAAGCACACGACACGGACGGCGAAGGCCGCGGTCCAAAAAATCGAGTATCGCGTCGATGTCAACACGCTGCGCCGGATGCCCCCGGCGCCCCTCGCCGTGAACGAGATCGGCCGTGTGGTGTTTCAAACCACGCGTAACCTGTTCCTTGATCCTTACGCCCGGAACCGCTGCACGGGGAGCTTTATCATCATCGATCCCAGCTCCAACAACACGGTCGGCGCAGGCATGGTCATCGACCGGGTGCCGGCGAGTCAGCTGCGTGCGCCCACGGCCACGGCGCCAAGATCGGCGAACATCTCCCGTGAGGAAGGCCGCGTGTCGGCGGACGACCGCGAGAAGCTCCTGGGACAGCGAGCCATCACCATCTGGCTGACCGGGCTCTCAGGGTCCGGCAAGTCATCCATCGCGAAGGAGTTGGAGCGGCGCTTGTACGAGGCCGGGCGTCACGCCTACGTTCTCGACGGGGACAACCTGCGTCTTGGCCTGAACCGGGACCTCTCGTTCTCGAAGGCGGAGCGCACCGAGAACATCAGGCGCGCCGCAGAGGTGGCGCGACTCTTCAACGACGCCGGTACGATCGTGCTGGTCCCAGTGATCTCGCCCTTCAAGGACGACCGTGAGCATGCCCGGAGGATCATTGGCGAGGAGCGCTTCTGCGACGTGCATGTCTCGACGCCGCTGGAGGTCTGCGAAGCCCGCGACGCGAAGGGACTCTACCGGAAGGCACGGGCAGGGGAGATCGAGGAGTTCACCGGCATTTCGTCTCCCTACGAGCCTCCGGAGCGTCCCTTCCTATGCCTCAACACAATGGGCAGAACCGTCGACGACTGCGTTGAGGAGCTTCTAGCGCGTGTCAGGGCTCTGATCATGCCGCCCAGGCCAGGCCTCACTTAAATTAATTCGGGCATGAACGAAGTTTCGCTCGTACTCGTCCTCATTACCCTAGTGGCCGCGATGGTTAATGGCGCCCTAGGGCATGGCTTCTCTTCGATCACCGTGCCTGTTGCGTTGCTCTTCTATACGAATCGCCTTTTGAATCCGGCTCTCGTTCTGGTGGAAGTCGGCATTAATAGCTACGTCACGTTCATGAACCGATTGTCTCTTCCGAGGGTGGGGAGGCGTTTAGTTCCCATTGTCCTCGGTCTACTTCCCGGAGTCATCACCGGGGCCTTTCTGCTGTCCAGAGTAAACGCAGAATGGCTGAAACTCTTCGTGTACGGCGTGCTGCTCCCGTTGATCCTGTTGCAGGCCGCAGGAATCCGGCGACCGATCAAGCTGACACCGACGGTCGGGATTCCGTTCGGAACGGGGCTCGGGATGCTTTACTCACTGACGACCGTATCCGGTCCGCCCCTTGCGCTCCTCTTCAATAACCAGGGACTCCTGAAGCAGGAGTTTCGAGCCGCGCTTGGGATCATTCGGATCGCCGAGTCAGTAGCGACGGCAGCCGCCTATTATCACCTCGGCCTGTACACGGTTCCGAGCCTTCGTCTTCTGGGGTGGATTGCGCCGGGCGTGATCATTGGGGTGCCACTCGGCGCAGTGTTGGTCCGGCGAGTCGATGCCGAAGTTTTTCGGCGACTGTGCATGAGCTTCGATGCCTGGATCGTTGGGTTCGGTCTTTCCAAGGTTCTGGTGGCCCTTGGGCTCGCGGTGAATCCCGGGGCCTATCTTGTCTTGCTAATCGCCGTGATCCTCGATACGGCCCTGCTCATGACCTTCTTCAGCGGGCGCCGCCTCTTGCCTTCACTCATGGTCGTCTCGAACGGTGACTAGCTACTTCCCGGCGCACAAATCGGACTGACACAACACGGCCTCGGCCTCGGGGATCGATGAAGATCGACGGGTTGAGTTCAAGTGCGGGGGATCTACGACTGGCGCTCGGCTCGCGCCAGCCCAATCCCCAGGTTGATGAGATTGTCACCGAGGACCCCCAGGCCGACCCAGCGTCGCATGCCCGCATCGCCTTTGTAGCGACAGCGGGTGAGTCCGTGGCGCCGCTTCAGGAGACTGATTCGCCCTTCACAGCCCGTCAGCCATTTCTGGGCCCTTTTGAACCAGCGTTTCCTTTGTTCCTGCTTCCGCTGGACACTCTTCGTAGCGCGGTTGGGCACCGACATCCGTTTGACCCCCATAGCCTTCATTTTCGCACCACAAAGTAGCTAGACTAAGTCTAGCGTCGTGAGTCGTAAATCGATGGAACAAGTTGCGCAGCGTGTGTGTTCCTCCGATACAAGGAGGAGCACACATGCGCACCGGCCGACCGATTCCGCCCTTGACGTTGACGAACGACGAACGCGAGACACTGGAACGCTGGACCCGCCGCCCTAAGACCGCGCGGGCCTTGGCGCAACGGGCCCGCGTCGTCCTCGGGTGTGCCGCGGGCAAGAGCAACACGGTCGTGGCGCGCGACCTGTGCCTCACGAACCAGACCGGCAAGTAGCGCGCCCGGTTTCTCACCCAGCGCCTGCCCGGATTGCTCGATGAGCCGCGACCGGGCGCGCCGCGGCGGATCGCCGACGCGGAAGTCGAACGCGTGATGCGCCTGACGCTCGAGACGGCCCCCCGGGACGCGACGCACTGGAGCACCCGCGCGCTGGCGCGCCGGTGTGGGCTCAGTCAAACCGCCGTCAGTCGCATCTGGCGCGCCTTCGCCTTGCAGCCGCACCGCGTGGAGACATTCAAGCTGTCCAAGGACCCGCTGTTCATCGAGAAGGTGCGGGACATCGTGGGCCTCTACTGAATCCCCCGGACAAGGCGCTGGTCTTGAGTGTCGACGAGAAGGCCTTCCGGATCGTCCCGACCCGGACGCCCGCCTCCAGGATCTCCTCCAGCGAGGCCCGGAGCTGCTCGCGGATCCACGCCAGCGCGAGCCCGAGCGTCTCGTCCGAACGCGCGCGCTCGCGCGCCGCCGGCAGGAGCGCCGGGATCGCGCGGTCCTCGCCGAACGCGGCGGCGATCTTCGCGAGGGCCAGATCGCGCCGGACTCGCGGCGGAGCGGTGGCGGCGGCGATCGCCGCGACCTCGCGCGCGAGGCCGAGGATGCGCGTCTCGACCGGCAGCGCCCCGGTCGCCCGCGGCCGGCTCGGGGCTCGTCGTCGGCGGGACATGTCTGCTAACCATACCGCGTCCGGCGCCACGGCAGACAACTCCAGACCGCCCCCTCCGCCAATCGAGCCCCTCACGGTTCGCGGTGACGAGGTCAGCCTCCGGGCCTGACGCCGCCCCGGCGGCAGCGCGAGAAGGGGGCGCGCCTCCCGGCGCGGCGGGCGGTGCGGACGACCGACGTCCGCCCCGGGGGCGCGAGTCCCGGCGGAATACGGAGACGGCCGCGCGCTCGCGGCGCCGAGCGAGGCCCGGAGCCTGACGGCCCGAGTCTCTCGAGGGTGCGCTATCGGCGCCCGAGGGCGCGTTCGAGGGTCGCGATGGCGATGTGGAAGTTGGCGAGGGCTTGCGCCTCGGTCGACTGCGCCTGCGTGAGCGCGAGCTGGGCGTCGGTGAGCTCGAGGATGGTGCCGACGCCGGCGTCGAACCGGCCCTGAGCCAGGCGGAAGCTCTCGTCGGCGGCGCCGACGGCCGCCCGCGCCGCCTGGATCTGCTCGTCGGCCGCGCCGACGTTGAGGTACGCCTGCTCGACGTCCTGGGCGATCGTCAGCTCCTCCGACCGCATCTGGGCCTGGGCGCTCTGTAGGCTCGCCTGGGCCTCCCGGTACCGCGCGATCTTGTTCCCGCCGTCGAAGATGTTCCAGTTCAGGGCGACGCCGAGTTCCCAGATCTCGCGGAAGTCGGTGGTCTGCCGGCCCACATAGGCGTTGCCGGTAATATCGGGGTAGAAGTTGCGGACCTGGAGCTTGACCGTCGCCTCGGCCGCGTCGACGCGGAGCTTCGCCTGCTTGTACTCCGGCCGGCTCCGGAGCGCCTCGCCGAGAAGCCGGGGGTGGTCAATCTGGTAGGGGGGGTGCTCGCTCAGGATGTCGACGATCTGGATTGGGGTCGTGACGGGAATGCCCATGCCCGTGTTGAGGGCGACCCGGGCCAGCTGCTCCGCGTTGCGAGCCTGGATCAGCGCCACCTTCGCGTTCGCGACGTCGACCTCGGCCCGGGAGACCGCCAGCTTTGGCTGGGTCCCGACCTCGTAAAAGCCGCGCGCGGAGCGCAGGTTCAGGTCGGCGCGCTTGAGCGCCGCCTCGTTGACGACGATGAGCCGCTGGCCGAACAGCAGGTTGAAGTAGGCCTGCTTGACCGCGAGGACGATCAGGTCCCGCTGGACCTCGACGTCCTCCTTCGCCACGTCGGCCAGGCGCTTGGCGACGTCCGTCGCCGCGAAGTTCTTCCCGAAGTCGAACAGGACCTGCGACAGGGCGAGACGCACGGCGTTCTGGGTGACGAATATGGTCGGAGCGGTGGGACTCACGCCGAAGATGAGGCGGTCGCGCGTGGCCGTCCACGTCGCGCTGAGCTGAGGGAGCAGCGGCGCGATGGCCTCATCGACCCGGAAGCGGGCCGCCGCGTAGTCGTAGAGTCGAGACTGGATCTGCGGCTGGGTGACGAGGGCGATCTCGATCACGTCGGACAGGGTGAGGAGGCGCCCGAGCACGTCGGGGAACGCCGCCTGCGTGCCGGACGTCAGCGGAGCCTTCTCGGCGGGTCTCGCGGCGGACTTCGGCGTCGGCTTCGGGGCGGGGGCCGGCGCGGGCTGGTCGGAATTCTGCGCTGCCGCGGGGGGGGAGCCCGCAGCCAGCAACAGCCCGACAAGAACGCCGGCGATCCTCGTCATCGGTCTCGAGCCTCCTCCGAGGCGGTGCTACGGCACGGAGTCCGCGGCGTGAAATCGTGCGCGGCCTGTCGCCGCATGGAGCCGAGCGACGGTGCGCTGCGGTGCATCCTCACGGGCACGAGCAGAGGGCAATTGTCTCGGTGCCACGACGCCGGCCTCATGATACTACCCGGGACGGGACGGGATGAAATGTTGTGCACGGAGACGAGAGCTTACGACCACGTTGTGAAGTCGTTCACCAGAACGGCCGCGGTGGATATCCAGTTGACGGCGTGTGGATGTCTTTTTCCTTGACGACTCCCAAATATGGTGTGCTACTTTCGCCTTCACCACATAATATTGGGGTATCGGAGTAAAATGAAGTGAATGCCGCAGGGACGCCTCGTCGCCGTGGTCACCCACGCCAGAGGGAGGAACAGGATGCCGTCTGAGACTCGTCCGGCGAAGGTTGGCAAGTGGACCGACCCGGCACTCCGTGTGCTCCGCGAGCGTTATCTGACCCGCAGGGGTGACGAGGTGCTCGAAGCGCCGGAGGAGATGTGCTGGCGGGTCGCGCAGTCCATCGCGGCCGGCGAAGCCCGGTACGGCCGGAGCCAGGCCGCGGTGCAGGAGGTCGCTACCGCCTTCTACGAGATGATGGTCGACGGCTACTTCCTGCCCAACTCCCCGACGCTCATGAACGCCGGCAAGAACAATGGCCTCCAGTACTCGGCCTGCTACGTGCTGCCTGTCGGCGACTCGATGGAAGAGATCTTCGATGCCGTGAAGGACGCGGCAATCATCCACAAGAGCGGAGGGGGGTGTATCGCAGGAGATACGCGAATCTGGACGACCTTCTGCGGCCTGGAGCCCATCGAGGTCCTCGTAAATCGGGCAACCGCTGACGGCAGGCCCGGCGAGCCAAACGGCGGGGGCGTTGCCTTCGACGTGCGTGACCTAAACATCTCTACGGTCTCGATGGACCCCCGGACGGGTGAGACAGGGCTTCGCCGCGTGACCCAGGTCTGGCGATTCGATGTCCCGGCCGAGCAGCAGGTGCTGGTCGAGACCCGCCAGGGCACGCAGATTCAGACGAGCGCATGGCACCCGTTCATGGTCGTGAAGGCAGCGGGCCTCGTAGCGGTGCGCGCGGACCAGCTCACCTCGGGCGACGTCATCCTGGGTCCTGCGCGTCCTGACGCCTACTGGCCGTACGCCGCCTGCCAGCGGGCGGGGAGCCTCGCCATCGACGAATCCATCGGGTGGCTCGTGGGGTTCACCCTCGGTGACGGGTCGTTCGGATACGTTCCCGCGCTCCGTCAGTACCGGCTCCGCTGGTTCTCGGGCGAGCGCGATGTGCTTGACAAGGTGCGCAGGGTCCTGGCCGAGCGCGGCATCAATGTCGGGATCCAGCGAGATGGCCGAGGACTCCTCAGTGTGGCGACGCTGACTCAGCGCTTCGTGCTCGACATGCTCGAGGCCTGCGGACTCGAGAAGATCGGCGCCAAGGACGCGCGGATTCGCATTCCCGAGGCCATCGCCAAGTCGCCGCTGTCCGTGATCCGCTCCTTCATCGGCGGCCTCATCGACAGCGATGGCCGCGTCGCCGCCGACGGCAGCCCCTCCTATTCGACCGTGAGCCGAGAGATGGCGGAGGACCTCGCGGGGTTGATGGCCCTCTTGGGCTTTCGGCCCTCACTCACGGTGAAGCCGCCCCACGGCAAGGGAAGGCAGGTGGTATACGCTGTCCAGCTTTGCGCGCTTCCCCAGGTGAACGATCTGCGCGCCCACATCGCGCCCCATCTCGCGAGCGCGCACAAACTCGCCCGGCTGGTCTCGAGGAGTCGGAAGGAGACGGCGCTACGCCTGGCGTTCCGTCCGTGGCGGGATCGCCTGAGGGACCTCGGCCTCGTCGGCTCACGGCGTCGCGGGCGGGGCCCGGCCAGCGCGGAACTGAATCGTTGGTCATGCAATCCGAATCGGCGGTGCCGCCGTGACGACCTGCTGGCGATCGCCGAATCGGTAGGGTCGCGGGACCCGGATCTCGGGCGACTGTTGCAGCGCGTGGCGACCTCAGGCCTGGAAATCGCTACCGTCCGCCGCGCTCGGCAGCCGAAGCCCTTCTACGACCTGTCCGTCGAGGGGTGGAACACCTACGCCGCGGGCGCTCACGGCATGGCGTTCGTTCACAATACCGGGTTCGCCTTCTCGCGCCTCCGCCCGAAGGACGACGTGGTCGCGTCGACGGGCGGTCGAGCGTCGGGGCCCGTGTCCTTCCTGCGCGTGTTCAACGCGGCGACCGAGGCCGTCAAGCAGGGAGGCTGCGTGGCGCCGGAGACGCGAGTCTCGACTGATCGCGGGATCGTCGAGATCCGCGCTCTGGGGCCCGCCTCAGCGTCACCCGACACGTGGCAGACTCACGAAGCCCCGCTCCGCGTGGCGACAGACAAGGGGCCCAGAGAATCCGACGAGTTCTACGTCCACGGGGTGGTGCCGGTGCGGCGCATCCGCACTCGCCATGGCTACGCGGTGCGCGCCAGCCTCGAGCATCGACTCCGTGTCGTCAGCGAAGAGGGACAGTACGTCTGGAAGGCCATCGAGGACATCAAAGTCGGCGATTGGGTAGCTCTTCAGAAAAAGACGTATTTACCTGTCGAGGACCCTCGATTCCCCGCGGTCGAGCTCCGGCTTCACCCCAACGCGATACCCGTTCGTCTTCCCGAGGCAGCGACCGAGGAGCTTGGAGAATTTATCGGATACCTCCTGGGTGACGGCGCGGTCTCCGTGAATGCGCGCGGGACAGGTCGCCTGATCCTCAGCGTTTGTCGCCAAGAACCCGATGTCGCCTCGCACCTGGTCGAGATCGCCGACCAGATCTTCGGGCTGCGTCCGGTCCGGCAGGCGAAAGCCGGCGACGATTCGGAACATTACGTGTTCAATTCCACAACGTTGGTGGCCTGGCTCAAGGCGATCGGGGTGGAGAAGCCGTCCGCGCTCGATGTGCGATTGCCCGAGCTCGCCTTCCGAGGCGGTCCGCAATTCGCGCGTGGCCTTGTGCGCGGGCTGTTTACGGCCGATGGCACGGTATCGAAGGACGGATACCCCTCGCTCTGCAGCGTCTCGAAGGCCCTCGTCGACGGGGTGCAGCAGCTGCTTCTCTCGCTTGGCGCGCCGGCGAGCCTCAGCGCGACCACCGGGCGCGTCCAATCCTTCGGGCACAATCCAGCCTATCGACTGCGGGTCATCACCCGCGCTGGACTTCGTGTCTTTGCCGACGAGATCGGCTTCTTCTCGCGCGCAAAGCAGTCACGGCTCTGCTCCGGGCTGGCGAAGGCTTGGGAGCTGAACGACATCGTTCCCTTCCAGGGAGACCTCCTGCGAGCGGTCTACGGAGGACCGGGCCGGGGAAGTGGCGCGGGACGGAGCCCACGCGGGGCAGATCGCAGACTCTACCGAGCGCTCCAACACTACCTTCCTGGAGCTGCGGCTCCCCGCCACCTGACCCGTTCGCGGCTCGAGAAGCTCGTCGAGGCGCATCCCCGCCTCGGTGAGCATCCCACCGTCGCGTGGCTGCTGACGAACGATCAGTTCTACGACCAGGTTGACAAAATCGAGGAGGGCGAGTCGCTCACGCTCGATCTCTCGGTTCCAGCTAACAATACCTATATCGCCAATGGCTTCGTCAGCCATAACACTCGCCGGGGCGCGAACATGGGGATCCTGAAAGTGGATCACCCAGACGTCCTCGAGTTCATCGAGTGCAAGCTCGACGGCGGGATCACGAACTTCAACATCTCGGTCGCCGCGACCGACGTCTTCATGGACGCGCTCGCCAAGGGCGAGGAATACGACCTCATCAATCCCCACACCCGGCGGGAGGTGGGGCGCCTCTCCGCGAAGCAGGTCTTCGATCGCATGGTGCGCGCGGCCTGGCGGACCGGGGATCCGGGCATGATCTTCCTCGATCGGATCAACGCGAGCCCCGCCAACCCGACGCCTGAGGTGGGCCTGATCGAGGCGACAAACCCCTGCGGCGAACAGCCCCTCTTGGGAAACGAGGCCTGTAACCTCGGTTCCCTCAACGTGTCGAAGTTCGCGCGGCAAGCCGCCGATGGTTCGTGGGCGATCGATTGGGAGGAGATGGAGCGGATCGTGCGGCTCTCCGTCCGCTTCCTGGACGACGTGATCGAGATGAACCCGTACCCGCTGCCGGCGATCGACCGGACCGTCAAGGCGAACCGGCGAATCGGGCTCGGCGTCATGGGGTGGGCGGATCTGCTGTTCACGCTGGGCATCCCCTACGACAGCGACGAGGCGATCGACCTCGCGTCACAGCTGATGGCGTTCGTCAAGGAGAAGTCCCACGACCAGTCCGCCCGGCTCGCCGAGGAGCGCGGGCCCTTCCCCAACTGGACCAATTCCATCTACAAGAACGTGCGTCCGATGCGAAACTCGACGGTCACGACGATCGCGCCGACCGGCACGATCTCGATGATCGCCGGCTGCTCGTCGGGCATCGAGCCGATCTTCGCCCTCGCCTTCGAGCACCGGGTGAGGCAGGGGGAGGGCGAGCGGGTGCTCACGTTCGTGAACGAGACGTTCGAGGCGATCGCCCGGCGCGAAGGCTTCTACTCCGAGGCTCTGATGCAGGAGATCGTCCGCCGGGGCACGCTCCACGGCATCCCGGGGCTGCCCGCGAAGGCCGAGCTGGTGTTCAAGACCGCGCACGAGATCTCCTACGAGTGGCACGTGCGGCACCAGGCGGCCTTCCAGCGCTTCACCGACAACGGCGTGAGCAAGACGATCAACCTGCCCAACGGGGCGAGCGAGGAGGATGTCGCCAACGCCTACCGCCTGGCCTGGGAACTCGGGTGCCTGGGCATCACGGTCTTCCGCGACGGGTGCAAGGGGGAGCAAGTATTGAACATCGGCGTGAGCGCTCACAAAGATAAGGAGGCCTTGGCCACCATCCCTGCCAGCACGAAGGCGCAGGCGGTGATCAAGCCGCGGCCGCACAGCCTGTCCGGGACCACCTATCGCATGGAGACGCCGATCGGCACGGCGTTCATCACGGTCAACGAGACCCCTGAAGGGGAGCCCTTCGAGGTGTTCGTCCAGGTCGGCAAGGGGGGCTCCGACACGATGGCCGTGGCGGAGGCGCTTGGGCGGCTGGTTTCGCTTGTCTTGCGGCTCCCTTCGCCCTTCTCGGCTCAGAGACGACTCGAGGAAGTCATCAGCCAGCTGTCGCGGATCGGAGGCGGGCAACCGACGGGCTTTGGCCCGTCCAAGGTGCTGTCGCTCCCCGACGCGCTCGCGCGCACGCTGGCCGAGCACATCGGGCAGCTCAAGCCGGAGGGCGACGGAGCGCCGGCCACCGTCGGCGGGGGCAAGCGGATCGGCGATCTCTGTAAGGAGTGTGGGCAAGCGACCTTCATCTACGAGGAAGGGTGCAAGAAGTGCCTCTCATGCGGCTTCAACGAGTGCTGACGGCCGCCCGGACCTGGCGGAGGGCGCGATGGAGATCCTGAAGACATTGATGACGCTGACGGTCCTCCTCGCTGCGGTCTGTTTCCTGTGGGGGATGGCGCACATGGCGGGGATGACCGGCACCGCGTACAGAATCACGCCGGGCGGCTGGATCGCCGGCGCGCAGACGCTTCTGCAGTTCTCGATCGCGTTCTACTGCTGGGGCCGCGCGGCCCGCTGGTAGGGGCCGCGCCCGACCGGATTGCGCCGATGGGGCGCCGGGCCGCGCCCCATCGGGTACAATACCGCCGGCATGTTCTCCGGCGGAGACTTCCACGAAGTCGCGCGCTGGCTCCAGAACTTCGTCGTCTCGCACGCCAAGCGTGAGAGCCCGCGCATCGAGGCGGCCGTGGAGGCCGACGAGGGCCATCCCACCACCTACGGCCTCCGCCTCCGCCTCGGGGAGCGGTGGAGCCCGCGGATCGAGCTCGACTTCAAGACCGTCGCCGACAACCGCGGGAGCCTCGCGTGGTGCAACGACCTGGCCGCCCAAGTCCGAAGTCGGGCCCGCGACCTGCTGGGCGCCCCGCCGCCCGCCGCCCCGTAGGCCGCCGGGAACCGCGGCCCACCCGTAGATGTTTTTCTCACCACAGGGAGCGGCAGCGCCTTGACCGAGCCGGTCCGAGCGGAGTTAAATACGGCGGGCACTTTGTGAATACCGTCACGAGGATCGAACAGAGGAGGCTTCGATGAGAGTGGACCGCGGAGTCCCGAGGATGGCCGTCGCCGGCGTGGCGCTCGCGGCGGGCATGGCCTTCGCCGCCGCCGCCTGGGCGCAAGGGGAGTGGAAGGCCCCCGCCGAGGCGCATGCCCTCAAGAACCCGATCAAGAAGCTCGACCCCAAGGCGCTCGACGACGCCAAGCGGACGGTCGACGCCAACTGCGTCCCGTGCCATGGGACGAACTATAAGGGCGACGGGCCGGCCGCGGCGGCGCTCCCGACGAAGCCGGCCGATTGGACTTCGGAAAAGGTGCAAAAGCAGGCCGACGGCGAGATCTTCTGGAAGATCTCAAACGGTCGGGGGGCGATGCCGCCCTGGGGCTCGCTGCCCGAGAAGCAGCGCTGGGAGATCGTGAGCTTCATCCGCACGCTCAAGAAGTAGCGGGCCGCCGTGGTCCACGTCCCCGCCTCCGTGCGGGCGGGGACGTGTGGCCCGGATTGACGCCTTTTCGTCACCCCCCTATAATCCTGCAATGTCCAGTCGGCCCGCCGTCCATGCCCGCCTCGTCTAAGAAGGATGACGACCCGGCGGAGGCGGGCATGAGAGAGGCGGCGGAGCCTCGCCCGCCCTCGGAAGTCCACTCGCCCATCGGCGCCGAACTCGGCGAGATCCTCGCGATTCCAGCCTGCGGCATCGAGCTCGCGGAGCTCTTCGGGCTCGTGGTCGACCGGGCCCATCGGCTCCTCGCCGCCGACCGCGCGGCTGTCTTCGAGTTCGACCGTGAGCGGCGCTCGCTCCTTGCCCGCACCTGGCGCGGATTCCCGCAGGACGAGCTGTCGGCGTGGACGATCGGGCCCGGCGAGGGGCTGATCGGCGAGGCCTTTCGGGATGGCCGCCCGCTGTCGGTCTCAGGGGCCAGCGGCAACGATCCCTTTCTGGCCCGGTTCGCCTCTGCCTATGCGCTCGCCATCCCCCTCCAGGCGGAAGGCGAGGTGGCAGGGGTCCTCTATCTCGGCCGCCGGTCAGGCAAACCCCTGACGGGGCAGGAGCTTTCGCTCCTCCGCCTGCTCGCCGATCGCTGTGGAACGGCGCTCGTCTACCACAAGCTCATGGCCCGCCTCCAGGGTCAGGCCGAGCGACTCCGCGAGCTGGCGGCGGTGCCCGCGGTGGTGGGCGTCCGCGAACCCCTGCGCGCGATGCTCGCGCGGGCCTGCGAGGCGGGCTGTCGAGCCCTCGGCGCGATGGCCGTCGTCGTCATCGCGCGGGGCGGTGAGGAGGTCGTCCGGGCGAGCCACGGCCTCGACGAGGCGAGCCTGGCGGACTGGCCACTCGAGCCGGAGGGAGGGGCGGCGACCGAGCGCTCGACGGTGCGCGCGGCGGGCGGGAGAGGGGTCCTCGTGGTGCCGCTCCGGAGCGGCGAGCGCGCCCTGGGCCAGGTGTACTTCCTCGATCGCGGCGAGCGGCGGTTCACCCAGGACGACATTCGGGCCGGGGAGCTGGTCGGGGCGATGATGGCCGGCGCGGTGGAAAATGCCCGGGCGTTCGAGGAGACCCACGCCGCGCTCCGTCAGCTGTCGGCCGCGCAGGAACAGCTGGTCCAGGCCGAGAAGGCGCGGGCGCTGTCGGACATCGCGGGCGGCATCGCCCACGAGTTCAACAACCTGCTCGCGATCATCCTGGGCAAGACCCAGCTCGCTCTCGAGCGGACCGAGAGCAACGGCGTGCGCGAGGACCTCGGCGTCATCGAGGAGACGGCCTGGCGCGCGGCGGACACGGTGCGGCGACTGCTCGCGTTCGTCGCCACGCCGGCCGAGGAGGGGATGGCGGCGGTCGACCTGAACGCGCTCGCGCAGGACGTCGTAACCTTCACGCGCGCCCTCTGGAAGAACGACGCCGAGGCGCGCGGGGTGAAGATCGAGGTCGTCACCGACCTCGCCGAGAGCGCGATGGTGCACGGGATCGCCACGGAGCTGCGCGAGGCGCTGACCAACGTGATCCTCAACGCGATCGACGCGATGCCCCGGGGCGGCCGCATCGCGATCCGGACCCTCCGGCGCGAGCAGGCGGTCGAGCTGACGGTGAGCGACACGGGGGAGGGGATGTCGCCGGAGGTCCAGAGCCGCATCTTCGATCCGTTCTTCACGACCCGCTCGCCGCAGCGGGCCGGCCTCGGCCTCTCGGTCGTCCACGGCATCGTCGGCCGCCACCACGGCCGGATCGAGGTGCAGAGCCAGGCCGGGCACGGGGCGACGTTCACGCTCGTCCTGCCGGAGGCACGGACGCCGGCACCGGTCTGGAGCCTGCCGTCCCTGACCCCGACCCGCCCCGCCGAGACCGGCACCATCCTCGTGATCGAGGACGAGGAACACCTACGCCGCATGCTCCTCGACACGCTGGCCGCCGCCGGCCACACCGTCGAGGGCGCGGCGAACGGCCTCGAGGGCCTCGCGCGCTTCCAGCGGGGGACGTTCGACGTCGTGATCACCGACCTCTCGATGCCGGAGTGTTCCGGACTCGACGTCACCCGCGCCGTCAAGAAGATGAACCCGACCACGCCCGTGGTCATGATCACCGGGTGGGGTGACGTCATGACCCCGGAGCGGATGGGCTCGAGCGGGGTCGACCTGGTCCTTGTGAAGCCGTTCAAGATGGAGCGCGTCATGAGCGTCCTCGCCGACGCGCTCGCCCTGCGCCACGCCCGCTGACCGACCGCCGGTGCGCCTGGCCGCGGTCGATCTCGGAACGAACACCGTCCGTCTGCTGATCGTCGAGGCTGGCACGGGCCCGGGCTGGCGGGCGCTCGAGCAAACGCAGCGTGTCACGCGACTGGGCGAGGGGCTCGCCGCGTCGGGCCGCCTCTCCGAGGCCGCGATGACCCGGACGGCAGAGACGGTCATCGAGTACGCGGAGCGGGCGGCCCGCCTCGGCGCCGGGCGGGTGCTGATCGTCGGGACGAGTGCCGTGCGCGAGGCGGCCAACGGCGCCGCCTTCGCCGCCGCGCTCGCCTCGGCGACGGGCCACCCCCTGCGGGTCCTGTCGGGCGGCGAGGAAGCGCGGCTCACGCTCCAGGGTGTGCTCTGGGGGCTCGCACCCCTGCCGGGGGCGGTGGTCGTCTTCGACATCGGGGGCGGCAGCACCGAGTTCGTCCGGGCGCGCGACGGCGCCGTCGAGGTGGCGGTGAGTCTTCGCCTGGGCGCCGTCCCTCTCGCCGAGGATCGGGCTCCAGCCGCCGCGGTGGCCGCGCGCGTCCGGGAGCGCCTCCGACGCGAGCTGCCGCCGGCGATCCTGGGGTCGGGCGTCGACCGCCTCGTGGGAACGGCCGGGACCGTCACGACTCTCGCCGCGCTCGACCAGGGATTGGCCGTCTACGATCCTGCCCGCGTGCACGGCTACACGCTGACCCGGGGGGCCGTGGAACGCCAGCAGGGCCGCCTCGCCCCGCTCTCCATCGCCGAGATCGGACAGCTGCCGTGCCTCGAGCCCGGCCGGGCCGATCTCATCGGGCCCGGAATCGCTATCACCCTGGCCGTCCTGGACGCGCTCGGCGTCGAGTCCCTGGTCGTCAGCGAGTACGGCTTGCGAGAAGGGATCGTGGCAGAGGCCCTCGAGCCCGGCCGCCGCCTTGACACCCCCTTACCGAATGCCTAGCATCGGGTGCCGTGGAGGCCGTCCTGTCCTTGCCGCCGCTCCTTCTCGTGAGCGCGGCTCTGATCCTCGCGGTCGGCCTCGCCTATGGCTGGCGGACCTACCAGTTCTGCCCGCACTGCGGGCGGATCGTCCGGCGCGTGTATCGCGGCTGGCTTCGGTGCGGGCGCTGCGGTCGACAATACCGCCGAGGCCTGCGCCTCAGGTGAGGCGACACCCCTGAAGCTCGAACTGCTACGCTCCCGTCGCGGTCTCGCGATCCTGGCCGCCTGCGCCGCGGCAGCGGCGCTCCTGCTCGTCGGAGGCTGGGCCTGGTACAACTCCTACCAGACCCGCGGCATCGGCGCCTACGCCGAGGCGCTGACGCGGGCCCAGGCCAGCCAGTCGCCCGAGGCACCGGGCGAGGCCCGGGCCCAGGCCATCCGCGAGCTCGAGGCAGCCCTCGCCGAGTATCCGGCCAACGTCGCCGCCGTCCAGGCCGCCTACGAGCTCGGGAACCTCCGGTACATGGACCGCGAGTATCCGGCCGCCCGCGGCGCCTTCCAGGTGGCGCTCGCCAAGGGCGCCGCCGGCACGCTCCGTGTCGCCTGCTTCGCCGGCATCGCCTATACCTGGGAGTCCGAGCGCAACTTCCAGAAGGCGGTCGAGGCGTTCCAGACGGCGCTCGAGGGGCTGCCGCCCGGGGACTTCCTTTACGAGGATCTCCTCCTGGGGCTCGCACGGAACCAGGAGCTCGCCGGCCAGAAGCAGGCGGCCATCGCGACCTACCAGCGTCTGCTCAAGGACCTCCCGACGGCGCACCGGGCCGATCTCGCTCGCACCCGTCTCGCCCAACTCGGCGTCCCTGTCCAGCCCTAACGAAGGGCGTCGCGCGCGCGACGTCGCCGTATTCGATGCCCCGCGCCCGGAGCGAGACGGGTCGAGCCTGCCTTTAGGATTCTTGCGGAAAATTGGCCGCGCATCCAACCCGGCTATCCCCCGGGGCCATCTCAATGGAGACGGATACAAAGGGAGGCGAGACTCCCGGGGGAGGGACCGATGCGGAACTCAGCGATCCGAGCGTTGGGCCTGGTGGTTCTCGTGGCGTTTACGCTCACAGGTTGCGCCTCTATCCAAGACGACCCCAAGACGGCCATTGGCGGCCTCGGGGGAGCCGCGGTCGGCGGCCTGATCGGCGCGGCAGCCGGCGGCGGCGCCACCGGAATCGCCGCTGGCGTGCTCGGCGGCGCACTGCTAGGCGGGGTCATCGGTAACTTCATGGATCAGCGAGACCGGCAACTAGAGGCCCAGGCGGCCCATCACGCGTTCGAGACCGTTCCTTCGGGGACGGCTGTGCCGTGGACGAACCCGGATAGCGGGCACTCGGGCACGGTGACGCCAACGAGGACGTATCAGGCGGCCAGCGGCGTCTACTGCCGCGAGTACCAGCAGACTGCGCTCATCAACGGCAAGGAAGAGCACGCATACGGGAAGGCATGCCGGCAGCCGGACGGCAGCTGGAAGGTCAACGACTGATGGCCCCGAGGCGCCTGAGAAGCTGACGGCGCCAATCCGGGCGAGGATTCCTCCAGGAGGGCGGGGGACCGACAGGCGAGGCATTCTAGACGGGGCTCGAGGGGCTGCCGCCCCGGGACTTCGAGGATCTGGTCCTGGGGCTCGCCCTGCGGAAGGACCCCCCGACGGCGCGGCGGGCCGATCTCGCCCGGACCCGTCTCGCCCCAACTCGGCGCTCCCCTCTCGCCCTCGCGGGACCGCCCCCTCCAGGGTACTCGGGCACAACGTGGTCGCGATCGGAGAACCTTCGTGCCGCTATGCGACGCCCGATCTCGAGCTCGCTGCGACTCGCGCCCCCTTGACGGAGTCGGCTCTCGCAGTCATGCAGCTCTGCCCCTGCGGGAATCGCGGCAAGGTCGGGAAGAGAAAAACGACTGACCCGCTTGTAACAGCGCCTGGCGACGTCGCCTTCTTCGCGGGTGTCGGCCACCCCCGGTTGCAGTCGAGGGATTCCCTCCGTCGAAATCCAGCATTCTCCCGACTGTCCCCCGGACTATTCCAGCACAGCATCGGCCCCGGGACCTGAGCGAGAGGCGTGAGCGCGACGGTCGAGGAGGAGGCCATGATCAGAGATTCGGCAAAGCTCTGCGATCTCGTGAGACTCGGAGCAGCACTCTCGGGGGTGGCCGTGCTCGCGGTCGCCAGTCCGTCAGCAGCGCAGTTCGTCGTAACTGACCTGCACCCATCGGGGTCCCTCAGTTCGTTAGCTGCCGGCATCGGCGACGGCCAGCAGGTGGGCTACGGAAACGATCCCAGTTCAGGACTTCCTCACGCGCTCTTGTGGACGGGCAGCCCAGACAGCGTCGTGGACCTGAATCCTTCCGGCTTCGATTCTTCGGAGGCCACGGGCGCGAGCGGCGGACAGCAGGTGGGCTTCGCTCCTACGAGGGGCTATCTCCGCGCGATGCTGTGGACCGGCACTCCGGCGAGCGCGGTGGACCTGACTCCTGCCGGGTTCCTGACCTCGATAGCCTATGGGGTCGGCGATGGCCGGCAGGTGGGCAGCTACCAGCCGGGCGGTGCCGAGCACGCAGTGTTGTGGGCGGGCACCCCCGAGAGCGCGATAGACCTGCATCCCGCCCAGCTCCACTTCCCCTGGTCGAGAGCCATGGGAGTCGGTGATGGTCAGCAGGTCGGTTTTGTCATGAACCCACGGACTCTGCACGCGCTGTTGTGGACGGGCGCCCCCGAGAGCGCGGTAGACCTGAATCCCGCCGGCTTTTCGACGTCGGCAGCCTACGGGGTCAGCGGTGGTCAACAAGTGGGCAGCGGCCTCACGGGAGCTTCGGAGCACGCGCTGTTGTGGACGGGCACCGCCGAGAGCGTCGTGGACCTACATCCCGCAGGCTACAGGCACTCACGAGCTCTCGGGGTCGCCGGTTGCCAACAGGTGGGCCTCGCCGTAGACCCAACGACGACCAATAACCACGCGATGCTATGGACGGGCACCGCAGACAGCGCCGTCGATCTACATTCCTTTCTTCCGCCCGTGTGGACGATGTCGGTGGCCACAGGCATAGATGCGGACGGTAACATCGTCGGCTGGGCGTGTTGTGACGGAGCTGGCGGTGGGCACGCCATGCTGTGGACGCCAAGCATCGCCGCCGATGACACGGGCGGCGGAGACACCCGCACTGGTCACACTGGAGGACACCGGCACCGGCCACACCGAATGACTAGCACTAGCCTCATGCAGTAGCCGCGGCCGCCGGGGGCGGGGTCCTCAGCGCCTCGCCCTCGCTCGTCGCGACGCGTCGAGTGGCGAGGACATTCTCCTTTGCTCACACTCGGGGAGGGAAAGGCTTCGACGTTGAGACGCCAGCTGGGCGCCAGACCGGCGTTCATGAAGGGGCGGCGAAATTCCCGGCGGGCACTGGTCGCCAAACTTTGGCCCTGATCCCTGACGATGTCTGACCTGGCTCGCCACTCGCATGCCAACTTCCTAACTTCTGATAAGGCGCATTATGTCAACTCCCGACCTCATGGCCCTGCGCCGCGACCGCAGCCAGCCCGGCACTCGCGTCTCGCCAACCGCGGTACAGGCGACATCGCCGTGCTGATCAACAACACGCCGTGACCGCTCTGCCGTGGTCATGGGCGAAGGCACAACTCAGCCTCGAGACTCGCTCCATCTAGTGCCCTGGGTTGGATATTCGTTGACAAGACCGCGCAGCGCTCGCGAGGATCTGGTCGGCCGTCTTCGGCTACACGAACCGTTTGGGATGGGCGTTGGTGACGCCGATACAGTCGCAGCTCGCGGCCTTCAACTCGCGAGTACTGCGATACACGTCTCGCGCGGCTGCTTCTCCGTCAAATCCTTTGCACGAAACAGGGAATTCCCCGGGATCCTCTCCCGGTGCTCACCGGATTGCCGTCTCCAAACCTGGACCCGAATCTGGAAACGAGGCTATGTGGGCACAGGTCTTCGCGGAACGGACGGGAGTCCTTGGCTTCAGGGAGGGGTCCGGAATGGTCGCATCCTCCGCTCGGGTCTCGTGTCTCGCGGCAGCGACCCTATTTTTCTGGTCGACGTTTCCCACCCCCGCGCCGGCCCAGACGGTCTCGTTCATCGCCAGGCGAGACTTTGCCGTCGGAGTCTCCCCTGAGGCCCTGGCTGTTGGCGACCTCAATGGCGACGGGGTGCTCGACCTGGCGGTAGTCGGACCCGCCGGCCCGAGGATCGGCGGCGTCTCGGTGATGCTCGGCCAGGGCGATGGGACCTTCCCGATGGCCGGGAACTTCTTTGCGTTTTGTGGCAGGCTTCCGTCATCCGTGGCCGTAGCCGACTTCAATCGTGATGGCGCACCAGACCTGGTCGTGGCCGACGATGGTGGGTACACGTGCTCGCAGGGATCCTGTCGCCGGAACCCTGGCGGGGTCACGATGCTACTGGGCAACGGCGACGGGTCCTTCCAGGCGGCCAAGGGCCTCACCGCGGGCGGGAATCCCTCGTCCGTGGTCGTGGGCGACTTCAACGGCGATGGAGTGCCCGACCTGGCGGTGGCCAACACCGGTTCCAACAATGTCTCGGTGCTGCTGGGCAATGGCGACGGGTCCTTCCGGGCAGCACGGACCTTCAGTGCTGGCACGAATCCTCGATCCGTGGCCGTGGGCGACTTCAATGGCGACGGCGTGCCCGACCTGGCGGTGGCCAACACCGGTTCCAACAATGTCTCGGTGCTGCTGGGCCAGGGCGACGGGTCCTTCCAGGCGGCCGAGAGCTTCCCGGTGGCCACGGGCCCTTCCTCCGTGGTCGTGGGCGACTTCAACGGCGATGGCAAGCTCGATCTGGCGGTGACCACCGAGGCTGGCTCCCCCGCCCCCCCTCTTCCTACCGACACAGTCTCAGTATTGCTGGGCAACGGCGATGGAACCTTCCAGGAGGCCCGGGACTCCGCCGTGAGCACGGTCGGTCCGTCATCCGTGGCGGTGGGCGACTTCAACGGCGACGGCGTGCCCGACTTGGCGGTGGTCGGGGCCAATGGCGTCTCGGTGCTGCTCGGCCACGGCGATGGGACCTTCGAGACCGGACTGGCCTTCGCCGCCCCCGGTGTCTCCGTAGTCGTGGGCGACATCGATGGAGATGGGGTGCCTGACCTAGCGGTGGCCGGGGTCCAGGGCGTCTCGGTCCTGGTCGGCCACGGCGATGGAACCTTCCAGGCCGCACGGAACTTCGCGGCCAGCGATGGCCGGGTTCCTTACTCCGTCGCCGTGGGCGACTTCAATGGCGATGGGGTACTCGACCTCGCGGTAGCCAGCGCGGCGCCGACCCTTATAACGGGCACGGCACCGGGGACCGTCTCGGTGCTGCTCGGCAACGACAATGGGACCTTCCAGGCTGCGCTGAACGTCGCGGTTGGTATGGATCCTCGGTTCGTGGCCGTGGGCGACTTCAACGGCGATGGCGCACCAGACCTGGTGGTGGCCGAGGACGGTGGGTATACGTGTTCACAGCGATCCTGTGTCAGCAACCCCGGTGGCGTCTCGGTGCTGCTCGGCAACGGCGACGGGACCGTCCAGGGGGCCAAGAGCCTCGCGGCGGGCGCGAATCCTGAGTCCGTGGCCGTCGGCGACTTCAATCGCGATGGGGTGCCCGACCTGGCGGTGGCGGGGGCCAATGACGTCTCGGTGCTGCTGGGCAACGGCGACGGGACCTTCCAAGGGGTGAAGAGCCTCGCGGCGGGCCCGAATCCTCGGTCCGTGGCCGTCGGCGACTTCAACGGCGATGGGGTGCTCGACCTGGCCGTGCCTTACACAGACTGGGGACCCGGGACCAGCGGCGTCTCGGTGCTCCTTGGCAACGGCGACGGGACCTTCCAGACGCCCCGGACCTTCGCGGTCGCTGATGGCCCTTGGTCCGTGGCCGTGGGCGACTTCAACGGCGATAGGGTGGCCGACCTTGCCGTGGGCACGGCGAACGGCGTCTCGGTACTGCTCGGCGCTGGCGATGGGACCTTCCAGGCGGCCCGGAACTTCGCGGCGCGCGGCCTTGTCCTGGCCGTGGGCGACTTCGATGGCGATGGGGTGCCCGACCTGGCGCTGGCCGGGGTCCAGGGCGTCGAGGTGCTGCTCGGCAACGGCGACGGGACCTTCCGGGCGCCCCGGACCTTCGGCGTTGGTGCCAGCCCTTCGTCCGTCGCCGCAGGCGACTTCAACGGCGATGGCAAGCTAGATTTGGCGACGGCCAACTATATCGGCAGCGATGTCTCCGTGCTGATCAACGACACGCCGTGACTGCCCTACCGCGGTCATGGGCGAAGGCAGGGATGCCCCTCCGCCATCCGTGAGCGTGGCCGTCGCCCACGCGGTCGGATTCCTCCTCCCCAGGACTCGACCTCGAGGTTCTGCTGGAGGAGAAATAGAAATGAAACTATAGACTTAGCCAGCTACAGCTGCGCCACTCCCTCAAGGCCATCGAGCGCGCGGATCCGGAGGACCGCCTGACGACGCACTTGCGTGGTCAGGAGACGCCGGGCGCGGAGGTTGCGATCGGCGCCGACCGAGGCAACACGGCGACGCCCGTCGATCCGACAAGGGGATGCCGATGCGTCTGCGTCTACTCGACGGTGGCGACGAGGGTCAGCGTGAGTTGGTCTGTGGTCTGGCTCGCGCGCTCCCCGAGGATCTGGCGCGTGAGCGTGCTGAGGTGCTGCTCGGCGCCCCCGAGCGCCACCGGCGTTCCCGCGGGTACCCGTAGGTCGCTCGAGGCCTCGGCGAACTCGACCTCGCCACCGCCCGTCGCCGTCAGATACGTCACGTGAGGCGTCAGTCGGACACGGATGGTGCCGTCGGGGAGGATCGACGGACGGACGACGAGCGACGTCCCCACCTGCTCCCACTGGATGCCGGTGGCCACGAGGCCGTGAGCGGTCGCATAGTCGTAGAAGAAGGCGATCTGGGGATACGGCACCGCGGCGGCGACGAGCAGACGTCCCTCTCCACCATCCTGGACGACGACGAAGAGGCTCGTCGTCTGCCGGACACGGGTGCGCGAGTCGTCGACCGTCAGACGGCCGTGGCCCCTGACCCCGCGCCCGGTCGCGATCACGCGGCCAGCCGGGTCGGCGGCCGTCACCCGGTTGCTCGATCGGCTCTCGAACTGGAGGGCGACCTTGACGTTTTGTGACCCGGCGGCTCCGGCAGTCCCGCCGCCGAGCAGCCAGAGGAGCGCCAGGAGCGCGGGCTCAGCCCGGGATGTGCGCATCCTCGGGCAGCTCTTCCCAGACGGGGTGCCAGTCGGGGACGCTGAGCCCGACCGCGCGGCAGAGCCCGCCGACCTCGTCGGCGAACGCCTGGCGCACCTCGCCGTTGTCGCGCAGCTTGAGCCGGAGGCGACGGTAGAGGGCGTTCTTGGCCGAACCGGGCCGCCCGAAGATGTTCATGGTGCGGATGTACCACTTCTCGAACGTCCGCTGCGCGTCGTCCCGGGTGGCCGCATCCCCGACCAGCCGCTGCACCCACACCTCGCCATGGCGGATGTGGAACTTCTCCTCTTTGAAGATGCCTTCGATGGCGCGCGTCCAGGGCCCGTACGAGCAGCGGCGGACGTCCTCGAGCTGGTGGCCCGCGCCCCGGTCCATGCAGAAGTTGAAGAAGACGAAGTCCGCCCAGGTGTCGATCGGGTAGTAGAAGATGTTGACGCGCTTGTCCGACGTGATGCGCGTGGTGCCAAGGTCGACGTGGGAATCGACCCGCATCGCGAGGACCGAGTCGTGGGCGCGGACGTGGTCGGCGACGTCGACGCCGAGGTCGGCCAGGAGGCCGTACATCACCGTGGCGTGCCGGATCTCGTCCTTTACGATCTGGGCGACGACGTGCTTCTCCTCCACGCCCGGGGCCCGCATGATCCACGGGACGTACCCGTAACCCCCGGCAAGCTCCGAGTCGGCCTGCATCGTCATGAGGTGGATAAGGCTCTGCCGGTACTCTTCGGACATCTCGGCCGCGGACTCGATCCGATCACCGCGGTCGATCTTGGCGAGGCACTGCTCGACGGAGACGCCCATGGCCGTATGATACGCCCCAGGGGCCCTCGGCGGATACCGGCGCCTTACCCCGGGTTACCCCGGCCGGACCTCGCGGCGAAGGCGCGCGATCTCCTCCCGGATCAGCCGCTCGGCGATCGTCGGCACCACTTCCCGCGCGACCGACCGCACGAGGTCCTCTGCCACGGCTCCGCCCGGCGGGCCCGCCTGCCGGATGACGGCCTCGATGGCACGACGGCCCTCGGTCTCCGCGTACCGGCGGGCCATGGTCTCGATCGCGTGCCGTCCGTCCTCCCGCAGTTGCTCGCGGAGCTGGGCCAGCACCTCCTCGATCCTCGCCGCGGCCGGCGGCAGGTGGGCGATCTCGCGCTGGACGAGCCGCTCGGCGACCGTCGGCACAATCTCACGGGCCGCCGCGCGGACGAAGTCGTCCGCGAGGCCGACCCCCTGGGTGGCGACGTACTGGCGAATGACGCTCTCGACGGTCGCGCGTCCGTCGGTCTCGGCATACCGGCGAGCGATGGTCTCGATCGCGCGCCGGGCGTCCTCCCGCAGCTGCTCGCGGAGCTGGGCCAGCACTTCCTCGACCTTGGCCGCCGGTCCCGGCAGCCGCTCGAGCTCCCGCTGGACGAGGCGCTCCGCGATCGTCGGCACGATCTCGCGTGTGGCTGCTCGGACCACCTCCTCTGCCACCTCGGCGCCCTGGCTCCCCGCGTACTGGCGGACGACCTCCTCGACGACGGCACGGCCGCTGCTCTCGACGTAGCGGCGGGCGATCGTCTCGACCCCGCGCCGGGCGTCCTCCCGCAGCTGCTCGCGGAGGTGGGCGAGGAGCTCCTCGAGCTTGACCGCCGGGTTCGGCAGCCGGTCGAGCTCCCGCTGGACCAGCCGCTCGGCGATCGCCGGCACCGCTTCCCCGGCCAAGGTCGCCACGAGCCGCTCGGCCAGGCCCCCGCCGTCGCCCGCCAGGTACTGGCGGATCGCGGCCTCCAGCGCGGCACGCCCCTCGGCCTCGACCTGCTGCCGGCTCGCCGCCGTCGCCGCGCGCCGGGCCGTCTCGAGCATCTGCTCGCGAAGCTGGGGGACCAGGGCCTCGACCCGGGCCGCCAGGCTGGCCGGCAGCTGCTCGAGCTGCTGCCGCGCCAGCCGCTCCACGATCGCCGGCAGCATCTCCTGCCCCAGGGAGGCCACCAGCTGCCCGGCCGCGGTCCGGCCCTCGCCCGCCAGGTACTGGCGAACGGCGGCCTCCAGCACAGTACGCCCTTCGGTCTCGACCTGCTGGCGGC
>Ga0209056_10000587_pt1 | contig 40106 bp, 33 predicted proteins | sample GraSoiAngelo_114_FD_185876 | JGI IMG/M metagenome (GOLD analysis project Ga0209056, IMG submission 185876) | Grasslands soil microbial communities from the Angelo Coastal Reserve, California, USA - 14_0903_13_40cm (SPAdes) (version 2) | ecosystem: Environmental > Terrestrial > Soil > Grasslands... | reverse complement strand
AGAAGACCGTCGTCCTCGTGCAAGCCGCTCCACGCGTGGTCTTCCTCCCCGTTCTCGAAGACGAGTCGCCGCGGCACCGGCGCGGCCCCGGGGCGCCGATCCGTCCACCCACACCGGCAGGCCCAGCATCCCAGGCGTTTGCTGAACTCCGCCGTCATCTCCGCGCACAGGGGACAGCGTTGACCTTGCATGGCTCAATCCTCCTGTGCCCATTGTCAGACGCCGGCCCGGAAAGCGGCCATCGGGTGAACTAGGGAATCGAAGGGGGGAAGAGCCCTGCAAGCGGGATCGGTGCCGCGCGAGGATCCGCTCCCGTCTCCCGAGAAGCGCACGAGACCGTTGACTAAATAGTAAAGGCGATTTAATGTGTTGGATCTTTCGTGAAACAATTAGCCAGGATGACACCAAGGCTCGCGGTCGCGAAGTCGAGCCGTCGGGACCGATCGGTCTCGGACACCGAGCGCCTGCTCGACCTGCTGAACAGGCTGCTTGGCTCGACCTTCCGGCAGATTCTGTGGCGCCGGGCGCTTGAACTCGAGCTGACCTACTCCCAGTCCCAGGTCCTCTTTCACGTTGAGCAGAACCCCGGCTGCCATATGGGGGACGTGGCGCGTGCCTTTGGTGTCACCCTCGCCGCGGTCACCCAGGTCGTCGACCGGCTCGAGCAAAAGCGGTTCCTGATCCGCGGCGATGATCCGGAGGACCGCCGGGTCTACATCTTGATGCCCACACGGGAAGGCAAAGATCTCGTGGCCGAGCTCCGCGCGCTTCGACGCGACGGCCTGGAGCGGGTGCTGGTGAAGATCTCGGCTCGAACCCGAGCCGCGCTCATCGAGGGGCTTGAGGCCCTGGTGGACGCCGCCTCCGGGGTGGCGGAGCCTGCGTCCGCGCGGTCGGCGACGCGGCGCGTGAGGCCGCCGCAGGGGGGCGTTCCGTGAAGGGCCCTTGCGGCGCTCGGGCGCCAGCCGTCATGGCAGGTCTGCTTCTCCTGGCGACTGGCTGCAGCAGCGAGAAGAGCAGTGCCGCCCAACAGAAGCCGGCCCTCCCGGCGGTGCCGGTCACGGTCGCCGAGGTTCTGGCGAAGACCGTCCCCGTCCAGCTCCGGGTGATCGGCAACGTCGAGGCCTACTCCGTGGTCTCGGTCAAGCCGCAGATCAACGGCGAGATCTTCAGGGTTCACATCCATCCGGGTCAGGACGTCCAGAAGGGAGCCCTCCTGTTCAGCATCGACCCGCGGCCGTTTGAAGCGTCGCTCCGCCAGGCGGAGGCGAACCTGGCCCGGGACCGGGCGGGGCTGAGCCAAACGAAGGCGGCGCTGTCGGAAAAGAAGGCCGCGCAGAAGCAAGCGGAGGCCAACGTGGCGCGCGACGAAGCCCAGCTCGAGAACGCGCGGACCCAAACACACCGCTACGCGGAGCTCGTGAAGAAGGAGTTCGTCGCCAAGGAGCAGTACGACCAGATCCGTACCAACGAGCGCGCGCTCGAAGCCACCGTGCAGGCCGGTCAGGCGGCCGTCGAGGACGCCAAGGCCGGAGTGATCGCGGCCGAGGCCGCGGTGACCAACGCCGAGGCTGTCATCCGGGCCGACCAGGCCGCGGTCGAGAACGCCAGGCTTCAGCTGGAGTACTGCTCGATCCGGTCGCCCATCGACGGGCGGGCAGGCGACCTCCTCGTTCACGCGGGCAACGTCGTCAAGGCGAACCCCGACAACCCGCTCCTGGTGATCAACCAGGTCCGTCCGATCTACGTCAACTTCGCCGTCCCCGAGCAGAACCTCGAGGCCATCAAACAATACCGGGCGGCCGGCACCCTGCGGGTCGAGGCGGTCGTCCCCAAGACCTCCGGCGCGCGGCCGCAGGGCGCGCTCACGTTCGTCAACAACACCGTCGACATGACGACGGGCACCATCCAGCTCAAGGGGACCTTCGCCAACGGGGACAACGCCTTCTGGCCGGGACAGTTCGTAGACGTCGTCCTGACGCTGACGGAGGAGCCCGACGCGCTCGTGGTCCCCTCCCAGGCGATCCAGAACGGGCAGAAGGGGTCCTTCGTCTTCGTGGTCAAGCCCGACCTGACGGTCGAGTCGCGTCCGGTGACGGTGGGCCGGGCCCTCGAGCAGCGCGAGACCGTGATCACCCGTGGCGTCAAGCCGGGGGAGCGCGTGGTGACCGACGGGCAGGCACGGCTGCTCCCCGGCGGCAAGGTCGTGATCAAGAGCGCGAGTCCCGCCCCCAAAGAGGGATGACCCCCGAGCTCTTCATCCGGCGGCCCGTCATGACGACGCTCGTCATGCTGGGCATCGTCCTCTTCGGCATCATGGCCTATCGGCTGCTCCCCGTGAACGACCTGCCGAACGTCGACTTCCCGACCATCACGGTGTCGGCGGGCCTGCCCGGCGCCAGCCCGGAGACGATGGCGGCCACGGTGGCGACGCCGCTCGAGCGGCAGTTCACGACGATCCAGGGCCTCGACTCGATGACGTCGACGAGCGCCCTCGGGATCACCCAGATCACGCTCCAGTTCACCCTCGATCGGGGCATCGACTCCGCCGCCCAGGACGTCCGCGCCGCCATCGCCAAGGCCGCGGGGCTCCTGCCGTCGGGCATGCCCACGCCTCCGACCTACCAGAAGGTCAACCCGGCCGACCAGCCAATCCTCTATATGGGCCTGACGTCGCCCGAACTCCCGCTCTACGAGGTCGACGAGTACGCGGAGACGCTCGTCGCGCAGAAGATCTCGACCGTCAGCGGGGTGGCCCAGGTCCAGGTCCTCGGCGCCCAGAAGTACGCGGTCCGCGTCCAGCTCGACCCCAACGCCCTGGCGTCGCGGGGGATCGGCATCGACGAGGTGCAACGCGCGGTCGAGCAGGGGAACGTGAACAATCCGACCGGGACCCTCTACGGCGCCCACCAAGCCTTCACGGTGCAGGCCACCGGCCAGCTGATGAACGCGGCGGCCTACCGCCCGCTCATCGTGATGTACCGAAACGGGGCGCCCGTCCGGCTCGAGCAGGTCGGACGGGTGCTCGACAGCGTGCAGCTCGACAAGGCGGCGGCCTGGTACAACGGGTCCCGCACGGTCCTCCTCGCCATCCAGCGCCAGCCAGGCACCAACACGATCGAGATCATCGACGCGATCAGGCAGCTGTTCCCGACCTTCAAAGAGAAGATGCATCCCTCGGTCGGGCTCCATATCCTCTATGACCGTTCGGTGGCGATCCGCGAGTCGGTCCGGGACGTCGAGCTGACGCTGCTCCTCGCGATCGTGCTGGTCGTGTTCGTGATCTTTCTGTTCCTGCGGAACCTCTCCGCGACCGTCATCCCGAGCCTGGCCGTGCCGATGTCGATCCTCGGCACCTTCAGCGCGATGTACCTGTTCGGCTACATGATCGACATCCTGTCCCTCATGGCGCTGACGCTCTCGGTGGGCTTCGTGGTCGACGACGCGATCGTCATGCTCGAGAACATCTCCCGGCACATCGAGGCGGGGGTGCCGCGGTTCGAGGCCGCGCTCCGGGGCTCCAAGGAGATCGCCTTCACGATCCTTTCGATGACGCTGTCGCTGGCCGCGGTCTTCATCCCGGTGTTCTTCATGGGCGGGGTGGTGGGTCGCCTCCTCCACGAGTTCGCCGTCACGATCGGCGTCGCCGTGCTGGTGTCGGGCGTGGTGTCTTTGACGTTGACACCGATGGTCTGTAGCCGGTTCCTGCGACCGCCCCGAGCGTCACACGGCCGGCTGTACAACGCGTCAGAGCGCGTGTTCACCGGCGCGCTCCACCTCTACGAACGGACCCTGCGGTGGACCCTCCGCCACCGACGCCTCACCCTCGGGGTGCTTCTCCTGACCGTCGTGGCGACGGGCTATCTGTTCCAGGTCGTCCCCAAGGGATTCATCCCGAACGAGGACACGGGCCAGATCTTCGGCGTGACCGAGGGTCCCCAGGACATCTCCTTCGAGTCGCTGGTGCAGCACCAGAAGCAGGTCGCCGAGATCGTGGCCACGGATCCGTACGTGGAGGACTGGTACTCGGCGATCGGCGGCAGTACGGTTGCGATCCTCCCCAACCAGGGCCGTGTCTTCTTCCACCTCAAGCCGCGGGCCGAGCGGCCCGACGTCGAGCAGGTCATCCAGCACTTTCGCCCCAAGCTCGCGAAGGTCCTGGGGATGCGGGTGTTCCTGCAGAACATCCCCACCATCCGCATCGGGGGCACGCTGAGCAAGGCCCTCTACCAGTACACGCTGCAGGACACGGACCTCCAGGAACTCTACTCCTGGGTGCCGATCGTCGAGGCGAAGATGCGGGAGCTCCCCGGTCTAATCGACGTCAACACCGACCTCATGATCACGAGTCCCCAGGTCCTCGTGAACATCGACCGCAACCAGGCCTCGGCCCACGGCGTCAGCGTCGCCCAGATCGAGAACGCTCTCTATGACGCGTACGGGTCCCGGCAGGTGTCGACCATCTACACCGCACAGAACGAGTACTGGGTGATCCTGGAGGTGGAGCCCCGCTACCAGCTGGACCCGGCGGCTCTCTCCATGCTCTACGTCAGGTCAAGCCGGGGATCACTCGTTCCCCTGAACGCGGTGGCGACGCTGACTCAGGGGGTCGGTCCGCTCACGGTCAGCCACCTCGGTCAGCTCCCCGCCGTCACGATTTCCTTCAACCTAAAGCCTGGCGTGTCCCTTGGCGACGCCGTGGCCGTAATCCAGAAGATGCAGCGCGAGCTACGCCTGCCGGCCACACTCAGCGGGCGGTTCCAGGGCACGGCCCAGGCGTTTGAGTCGTCGCTGAAGGGCCTGGGGCTCCTCCTCCTGGTGGCCGTGCTCGTGATCTACCTCGTGCTCGGCATCCTCTACGAGAGCTTCATTCACCCGCTCACGATCTTGTCCGGCCTGCCCGCCGCCGGCGCCGGTGCCCTGCTCACGCTCTTGCTCTTTCACGCTGAGCTCAACGTCTATGCCTACGTCGGCATCGTGATGCTGATCGGGATCGTGAAGAAGAACGCGATCATGATGATCGACTTCGCCCTCGAGGCCGAGCGGTCGGGAAAGAGCCCCGCCTCGGCGATCTACGACGGCTGTGTGCTGCGCTTCCGGCCGATCATGATGACGACCATGGCGGCCCTCATGGGAACGCTTCCCATCGCGCTCGGCATCGGCGCCGGCTCCTCCTCGCGGCGCACCCTGGGCCTCGCCGTGGTCGGCGGCCTGCTGGTCTCCCAGCTCCTGACGCTGTTCATCACGCCGGTCGTCTACCTCTACATGGACTCGCTCCAGCGGCTCGTCGGCTCCCCGCGGTGGCGGCGTCTCGGCCGCTTCGGCCGCGGGCTGCCCAGGGGCGCGACGGCGCCGGCCGCGCTGGAATCGGGCGAGCCGCTGGCGCCCGCCTCTCGGCCGTGACGATGAGCGGCGACCCGACCGGCGTGGCGGAGCCCGGGAGGTGACCACAGAGCTCTTCATCCGACGCCCCGTGATGACGACGCTCCTGATGCTCGGCATCGTCATCTTCGGCCTGATGGCCTACCAGCTGCTCCCGGTCAGCGATCTCCCGAACGTCGACCTGCCGACGGTTCTCGTGACGGCCACGGTGCCGGGCGCGAGCCCGGAGACCATGGCGTCGGCCGTGGCGACCCCGCTCGAACGCCAGTTCACGACGATCGCCGGCGTCACCTCGATCACCTCGACGAGCGCGCTCGGGCTGACGCAGATCACCGTCCAGTTCACCCTCGACCGGAACATCGACGCCGCGGCCCAGGACATCGGAGCCGCGGTCACCCAGGCCCAGAAGCTGCTGCCCCCGCAAATGCCGGCGCCCCCAACCTACCAGAAGGTGAATCCGGCCGACCAGCCCGTGCTCTACCTGTCGCTGAGCTCGCCGACCCTGCCGCTCTACCAGGTCGACGAGTACGCCGAGACCCTGCTCGCCCAGCGGATCTCGACGGTCAGCGGCGTGGCCCAGGTGCTGGTCTTCGGCGCCCAGAAGTTCGCGGTGCGGGTCCAGGTCGACCCCAACGCCTTGGCGTCGCGGGGGATCGGGATCGACGAGGTCGAACGGGCGATCGCGCAGGCGAACGTGAACCTGCCGACGGGCACGCTGTACGGCACCCACCGCGCGTTCACCGTGCAGGCCACGGGACAGCTCACGGACGCGGCCGCGTACCGGCCGCTCATCGTGGCCTACCGCAAGGGCAACCCGGTTCTCCTCCAGGAGCTCGGGCAGGTCATCGACGGCGTGCAGCTCGACAAGGTCGCGAGCTGGTACAACACGGACCGGGCGGTGATCCTCGCCGTCCAGCGCCAGCCCGGAACCAACACGATCAAGGTGGTCGACGCGATCCGGAGGCTGCTGCCGGCCCTCGAGCCGCAGCTCCCCTCGTCGGTGCAGCTCAGGGTCCTCTACGACCAGTCGGACTCGATCCGGGAATCGATCACAGACATGCAGTTCACGCTGCTCCTGACGATCGCACTGGTCGTGATGGTCATCTTCCTCTTCCTCCGGAACGTGTCCGCCACGATCATCCCGAGCCTCGCGGTGCCGATGTCGATCATCGGCACCTTCGCCGTGATGTACCTGCTCGGCTACACGCTCGACAACCTCTCGCTCATGGCCCTCACGCTGTCGGTCGGGTTCGTCGTCGACGACGCGATCGTCATGCTCGAGAACATCGTGCGGCACATGGAGAGGGGACAGGACCGGATGGCGGCCGCCCTCGCGGGGGCCGGTGAGATCGGCTTCACCATTCTCTCCATGACGCTCTCCCTGGCCGCGGTGTTCATCCCGGTGCTCTTCATGGGCGGGGTGGCCGGGCGGCTGCTCCACGAGTTCGCCGTCACGATCGGGGTGGCCGTGCTCGTCTCCGGCTTTGTGTCGCTCACCCTGACCCCGATGGCGAGCAGTCGCTTCCTGCGCCAGCCCGGCCATGGCGGGAGCCGGCTGTACGCCGCCTCCGAGCGGGTCTTCGCGGGGATGCTGGACGTCTACGACCGGACCCTTCAGTGGGTCTTCCGACACAAGCCGGGGACGATGGGCGTGCTCGCCCTCACGTTCGTGGTCACCGGCGCCTTCTTCTGGATCATCCCCAAAGGCTTTCTGGCCACGGAGGACACCGGGCAGATCATTGGGTTCACCGAGGCGAGTCAGGACATCTCCTTCGACGCGATGGTTCGACACCAGCAGGAGATCGCCGACATCGTCCGGCACAATCCGGCGGTCGAGGCCCTCATGTCGTCGGTCGGGGTCGACCAGCAGACGGGCAACGTCGTGCCCAACACGGGGCGGCTCTTCATCCGGCTCAGGCCCCGGTGGGCGCGGCCGGCCGCGGACAAGGTGGTCGCGCAGCTTCGGCGTGACCTCTCTGGCGTGCTCGGCATGAACGTGTACCTGCAGGTCCCGCCGCCCGTGACCATCGGGGGCGCGATCACCAAGGCGCCCTACCAGTACACCGTGCAGAGCACGGACTTCCAGGAGCTGACCCAGTGGGCCCCCGTCCTCTTCGAGAGGATCCGCGAGCTGCCCGGGCTCGAGGACGTCAACACGGACTTCCAGACCGCCAGCCCGCAGGTCGTCGTCGACATCGACCGGGACCGGGCCTCGACGCTCGGGCTCACGGCGGACCAGATCGAGAACGCGCTCTACGACGCCTACGGCGCCCGACAGGTCTCGACGATCTACACCTCGGCCAACGAGTACTGGGTGATCCTGGAGCTGGAGCCCCGCTACCAGCGGGACCCCGTCGCGATGTCGATGCTCTACGTTCGCTCCGCCGGCGGGCGGCTGGTTCCGCTGAGCACCGTCGCGCGGATCACGCGCGGCACCGGGCCCCTCACGGTGAACCATCTCGGCGTCCTGCCCGCCTTCACGATCTCCTTCAACCTGAAGCCTGGGGTCTCGCTGGGCGACGCGGTGAGCCGCATCATCGCGCTTGAGCGCTCGCTGGGGCTGCCCGCCACCCTGAGCGGCGGCTTCCAGGGGACGACGCAGGCGTTCCAGGCCTCCTTGCGCGGGCAGGGCCTGCTCCTGATCGTCACGATTCTGGTCATCTACATCGTGCTCGGCATCCTGTACGAGAGCTTCATCCATCCGCTCACGATCTTGTCGGGCCTGCCCTCGGCCGGCGCCGGTGCGCTGCTGACGCTGCTCCTCTTCCGGGCCGAGCTCAACCTCTACGGCTTCGTCGGCATCATCATGCTGGTCGGCATCGTGGAGAAGAACGCGATCATGATGATCGACTTTGCCCTGGAAGCGCAGCGGGACGGAAAGTCGCCGGCCACGGCGATCTACGAGGGCTGCCTGCTTCGGTTCCGCCCGATCATGATGACCACGATGGCGGCACTGCTCGGGACGCTCCCGATCGCGCTCGGGTTCGGCGCCGGCGCCGAGGCGCGCCGTCCGCTCGGCCTCGCCGTGGTCGGGGGCCTGCTCGTCTCCCAGCTCCTCACGCTCTACATCACTCCCGTGCTGTACATCTACATGGAGTCCTTCCAGGCGCGGCTGGGGGCGGCGCGAACGGGGTGGTGGAGCCGAATCCGGCATCCGCGGCCGGGCGCGGGCGTCCAGGACTACGAGCCGGGGGTCACCACCCTCGAGATGAGCGACGGCAAGGAGGCGAGGGCCACGGACGCAGCGAGGAAGCGTCTCGTCGACGCACCCTCAGATACGGGCCGCTGACGCCCTCCGGGCCGGCGCTCTCCGCGCTGCCCGGGCGTCTGAGGAGACCGCCCCTCGAACCTTGGGGCCCAGCGCTCTCGCCGGCACGCCCCGGCCAGACGAGCGTCCTCGCGGCCGAGACGGCGTCAAGCCTCAGCGGAGCTGCTCGAAGGCGTGGGCCGCGCGGAGCACCGTTCCGTCCTCCCACTGCCGCCCGATCAGCATCATGCCGACCGGGAGGCCGTCGGACATCCCGCAGGGCACGGTGATGGCCGGGTGCCCGGTGACGTCGAAGGGGCACGTGTTCGCGATCATCTCGAGCGCGCGCGCCACGTACTCCTCCCGGCTCGCGTTCGGAGGCGGAATCGGCGTCGCCTTCATCGGCGTCGTCGGCATCACGAGCAGGTCTACCTGCTTGAACGCCTCGTCGTAGGCGGCCCGGAGGACCCGCGCGAGATTCTGGGCCTTGGCGTAGTAGCGTCCCTGGTAGTTGTCCTGCATGTACTGGCCGAGCAGGATGACGAGCTTGACCGTCTCAGAGAGGTCGTTGGCGCGCGCCCGCCGGCTCCGGCCGTAGAAGTCCAGGAGCGAGGTCGTGTAGTGCCCCTTCCAGTTCGTTCCCATGCTGTTGCCGGCGACCATGAGCATGGTGGCCCCCTCGACCGCGATGGCGTTCCAGATGTGGATGCCGTCTCGGTGGAGCGGGACCGAGACGTCGGTCACCGTGGCCCCGGCCTGGCTGAGCCGCTGGGCCGCCTCGCGCACGAGGCGGTCGACGTCCGGCTCCGACGCGCCGGGCCAGGCGAACCCCTCCCGGACGATCCCGACGCGGAGACCCCGGGCGTCGCCGGTGAGGGCGCGGGTATAGGTGTCCGTGCGGACCGTCGACGGCTGGCGCGGATCGAGGCCGTCCGGACCCGCGATCGCCTCGAGAAGGAGCGCGCAGTCGGCGGCCGAGCGGGCGATGGGCCCGGTGTGGTCCAGCGTGAGCTCGATCGGGAAGACCCCGGTGTAGGGCACGAGCCCGTAGGTGGCCTTGAGCCCCACCGCCCCGCAATAGGAGCTCGGAATCCGGATCGACCCGCCCTGGTCGCCGCCGAGCGCCATGTCGACCTCGCGGACGACCACCAACGCCGCGCTCCCGCTCGACGAGCCGCCGGCCGACCGCTTGGGGTTGTGTGGGTTCAGCACGGGCCCGGTATCCGAGGTATGGCTCCCGCCGGAGAAGCACAGGTGCTCGCACACGGCCTTCCCGGCGATCTCGCCCCCGGCATCGAGGATCCGCGTCACGACCGTCGCGTCCACGTCGGGCACGAACCCCTCCAGTACGTTCGAGCCGTTCATCATCGGGATCCCCGCCACGCACACGTTGTCCTTGATCGCGACGCGCCGGCCCGCGAGCGTCCCGGAGGACGCGCCCTTGATCGAGCACTTCCAGTACCACGCGTTGAGCCGGTTCTCGCTCGCCGGCGGTCGGTAGCCCGCGTCTCGCGGGTACTTGACGGCGAGCGTCGGCTCGGCGAACTGGTCCAGGCGCCGGTAGGAGGCGAGGACGCCGTCCATCAGGCTGCGAAACGAGACGATGTCCTCGGCCGAGATGTCGAGGTCGTAGGCCCGCGCGATCCGCTGCAGTTCACCGAGCGGAGGTTTTCGGAGCTGCCGCGGGGCTGTCTGGGCGGGCGGCGGCGCCTGCACCGCGGCTTCCGCCGGCGCCGTACCGGCCGGCGTCGCCTTCGTCGCGACCGCCGCCACCACCCCTGTCGCTCCAGCTCCCAGAAACTGTCGGCGAGAAATGCGTCGCGCCGTCTTCGCCATCGTTACCCTCCCCCATCGGTCGAGGGACGTCGGTCACCGGAGCTCGTTCGGCCTGTGGTGTCGAGCCCCCCCGGCGCCGATCGCGGTCGGCTGGGGAGGCAGCCAAGAATCCGCGTGCCCCGGAAGGTTGTCAAGGCGTTTGTAGCCGACCATATCGTTCGATGACGTCCTCGGGCCCGGGACGTGATTCAATGGCAAGGACAATCCGGGCTCCGGGCCGGGGCGCCGAGCCCATTTCGCGCCGTGGGCGGTCGGGCGCTCGCCCGGGGTGAACCAATTCGGGTCAGCGGAGGTCACATGGCGATGCGTTACGGTCGTTCGTCACTGGCAGTGCTCCTCGCCGTCTTCCTCGCCGCCTGCCAGACCCTGACTGGGAGCACGGCGGGAGAGAACATCGATGATGCCCGCATCACGCTGGCGATCAAGACGAAGCTCGCAGAGGAAAAGGCCGCGACCCTGACCCGGATCGGCGTCAAGACGGTCCAGGGGACCGTCTACCTGACGGGGGTTGTCGACAACGACGAGCTCAAGCGGCGCGCAGCGGACATCGCGAACGAATTCGAGGGGGTCCGAGAGGTCGTCAATAACCTGAAGGTGGGGCCTCGCCAATGACCCCGGCCTCGCGCGAGGCTGGGACAGCGACGCCGTCGGCGGGCCCCGAAGAGCCCGCGAACTCCCGGACCCCGCCGAGCCAGCCCCCGCGAAGGTAGCCCCGGTTCGGTCCTCGGTCAGCGGGCCTGGCATCCGTGGCCCGGTCCCGATCCCGAAGGCCCACTTCGGGTGCGTGCAGAGTGTTGCATCGGCGCCCGGATGCCCATCGTCTCCGAAGGCGAAGGATCAGGGGCGAGGGCGAGGCCGGCAGAGCCAGAGGCCGCAGAGCGCGAGGGGCGTCAGGGCTGCGGGGAACCAGAGGTCCACCCGATCGATGGTGCCCGGCACGGCGAGCGGAGCCAGGAACCAGATGAGGAGCCAGCCGAGCAGCAGGAGGGCGAGGATGGCCCAGCTCAGGCGGTCGGCGGCGCGCACGGGTCCCCACGCGAGCGCGACGATGACCAGCATGATCAGCACCGTCCGGGCCGCCGAGAGGTAGCCGTGGAACCGGGCGTGCTCGGGCCAGGTCGGGTTGTAGAGGTGCGTCGGCGTGAAGTCGAACACGATCGCCGAGATCGCGACGAACAGGGCCAGCCCGGTCAGCAGAAGGAGCCCGATCGTGGTTCGGGTCACGGGCGCCTCCGTCAGGACGCGAGGTGTCGGAGGATGAGATCGTAGACGTCGGTCATGGCGGCCGGCCCCCCCGGCGCGAGCGCACGCGCTGAGCCGATCACCACCGGGCCGTGGGCGGGCGAGTCCGGCAGGCGGCCGTGGGAGCCGCGGACCCGGTCGCCGCTGAGCGGGATCACGTCCATGAGGAAGCGGAACCCGAGCGCCTTCTGCGCGAGGCGCCAGCCGATATGGAGCTTGGTCCGGAGACCCTCGCCGGCCAGGAAGAGCTCAGCCGGGTCGTAGCCGGGCTTCCGGTGAATGTCCACGGTCGGGGCGAAGTCGGGCGCGCGCGCGTCGTCGAGCCAATAGTAGTAGGTGAACCAGGCATCGGGCGCCGCGACCGCGACGAGCTCGCCCGCGCGCGGGTGGTTGAGTCCGACCGCTCGCTTCCCCTTCTCGTCCAGGACCTCCTCGACGCCGGCGAGCGCCTCGAGGGCCGCCCGCGCCCGCCCGAGATCCCTGGGGTCCCGCACGTAGACGTGCGCGACCTGGTGATCCGCGACGGCGAACGCCCGCGAGGCGCCGGCGTCGAGCAGCTCCCAGCCGAGCGTCTCCTGGATGGCCAGGAGCCCCGCGCGGCGGAGGGCGCGGTTGATGTCGACCGGGTGGCCGACCGGCCGGATCCCGTACTCGGAGACGACGAGGACGTGGGCCCCCAGGCGGCGCGCGTGGCCGACGAGCGCGCCCACGAGTCCGTCGACGGCGCGGAGGGCGGCGCGGCTCCGCGGATCGTCCGGCCCGTACCGCTGGTGGTCGTAGTCGAGGTGCGGGAGGTAGACGAGCGTGAGCGAGGGGTGCTTCTTGTCGAGCACGAAGCGCGCGCATTCGGCGATCCACGTCGAGGAGACGATGTCGGCGGTCGGACCCCAGAAGTGAAAGAGCGGGAAGGGACCGAGTTCTCCCTCGATCTCGTGCTTCAGATCGTGGGGCTGGCAGTAGATGCCGGGGATCTTCCGGCCGTCGGCGGGATACATCGGGCGCGGCGTGACGCTCCAGTCGGCACTCGAGTACATGTTGTACCACCAGAAGAGCTTCGCGCAGGTCAGCCCGGGCAGGCGTCGCCGCGCGGTCTCCCACACCTTCTCGCCGGCGACCAGATGGTTCGACTGGCGCCACAGCCACGCCTCGCCGAGGTCGCGGAAGTACCAGCCGTTGCCGACGACGCCGTGGTCGCGGGGCAGCGTCCCGGTGAGCATTGTCGCCTGGGCGCTGCACGTCACCGCCGGCAGGACCGCGCCCATCGGCCGCATGAAGCCGCCGCCCGCGAGCGCCGCCAGCGCCGGGGTGTCGGGGCCGACCTGGGCGGGAGTGAGCCCGACGACGTCGATGACGAGAAGCGGGGTCACCTCACGCGCGGGGTCCGCGGAGGACGGAGTTGCCCTCGAAGAGCTGGCTCGCCGGCGTCACCGGCGTGTCGAGCTCGCGGAGATCGAGCCGGCCGCCCTTGGCGAAGAACGAGACCGGGTTCTGCCAGACGACCTTCTCGATTTCGTGCTCGGGCATGCCCTTCTGCCGCATCAGGCTGACGGTCTTCGGGACCTTGAGCGGGTCACTCTTGCCCCAGTCGGCCGCGCTGTTGATGACCATGCGGTCGGTGCCGTACTTCCGGAGGATCTCGACCATGCGCGGTTCGTCCATCTTCGTGTCGGGATAGATCGAGAAGCCCATCGTGCAGCCGGTGTCGATCACGAGGGGGATGGTCTGTTCGGTGTTGTGGTCGATGAGTACGCGCTCGGGCGGGAAGTCGACCTCGCGGACGATGGCCAGCGTCCGCTCGACGCCCCGCACCTTGTCGCGGTGCGGGGTGTGAACGAGGGCGGGCAGCTCGTGGGCCCGCGCCAGCTCGAGCTGGGCCGCCAGGTAGCGCTCCTCACGCGGGGTGATGTCGTCGAAGCCGATCTCGCCGATGCCGAGCACGCCGTCCTTCTCGAGGTAGCGCGGCAAGATCGCCATGACCCCCGCGTTCACCCGGTCGTCGTTGGCTTCCTTCGGGTTCAGCGACAGGGTGCAGTAGTGGCGCACGCCGAACTGCTCGGCGCGGAAGCGCTCCCAGCCGATGATCGTGTCGAAGTAGTCGACGAAGGAGCCGACCGACGTCCGCGGCTGCCCGAGCCAGAAGGCCGGCTCGAGTACGGCGACGATGCCGGCCAGGGCCATCCGCTCGTAGTCGTCGGTGACGCGGGAGAACATGTGGGCGTGAGGCTCGAACATGCGCATTGGTGTCTGTCCTTTCTCCTGATCAAGATATCGCCCGCTCGATCGCCCGCCGCACCGGGGGGTCGGTCTCGCGGAGAAGCCGATCCTCGAGGAACGGCCGCGCCCGCCGGTCGCCGATCCGCCCGAGCGCCAGGGCGGCGGCCGTCCGGTGCGCCTCCGCCGGGTGCTCCAGGTACCCGCACAGCTTGGCCGGGAGCCCGGCGGTCGGATGCAGGGCCACGATGGGCCAGATGTCCGGCGGCACCGATCGGCCGGCGACCTCCCGCTCGCTCACGTACGAGAGTAGCATTCGGGAGAGCTCCTCGTCAGCTCGCGTTTCGAGTCCGACCACGCGATCGAGGGCGACGCCGACGAACGCGCACTTGAGAACGATCTTGCGGAACTCGTCGGCGGGCAGCACCCGCGAGACATAGGGGTTCTCGGCGATGGCCGCCTCGAACAGCTCGACGGCGCTGACGCGGCCCGCGTCGACCACGGCGTCGAGCGCGGCCGGGCTCCGGCCGACGACCGCCAGCCCCCGGAGTGCGCCGGTTCGCTCGCGCAGGTCGCCGGCGAAGTAGAGCTCGCGCGCGAGCGCCTCGCCGTCGCCCGCGAAGGCGCAGATGAGCGCCGCCCGGGCGGCGTCGTCGATCCGCCAGGCACGGAGCGGGATCTCGAGATCCAGGTCGCGCCGCACGAGCGCTGACCGGCTGCCGAGCGGCTCGCGGCCGACGCGGCGCGACACGGCGGGGAACGCGGTGAAGACCGGAGCGCGCTCGCCGCGCCCGGCGGCGGCGAGCAGCGTCTCGAGCCAGGCGAGCCCTGGCGGGGCGAGGTGGCGCGCGAGCTCACTACGGAGCGCGTCGAGGGGGGCCGGCGCGAGCGCCCGCGCGAGTGCCCGCCCCCGGGCGAGGAGCGCGTCGCCCTCCGCCGGCGTGGGTCGGCGCCCGCCGGCGACGATCGCGACGACTCCCGCCGCCTCGTCGCCGAGGAGCATCGGCGCCGCGAGCGCGTAGGGATTCGGCTCCGGCGCCGTCAGCGGCTCGGCGCGCTCCGCCGCCCCGCCTACCAGGTCCTTGCCCCACGCATACTCCTGGGGCAGGGGTGGGCCGCCGGTCGCGGCGCGGGAGCGGACTCCGGCCAGGCGCAGGCGCGACTGCTCGGGCTCGCGGACGTACGCCGCCGCCCGGTCGGCGCCGAGCGTCTCGAGGATCTCCCTGAGGGCTCCGGTCACCGGATCGTCGGGCGTCAACGGCCTCGCCCTCGGCCGCCCGCCGAGAGGCGGACGCGGCCGCCCTCCCCGCCGGGACTCCGTGGCTGTCGTGACTCAGCGCTGCGCCGACTCGCCGCCGGCGGGCCTGCGGGCGGCCGGTCTGCGACGAGCATTCCCGGCTCCGCCTCGAACGCGAGCGTGACCTCGCGGAGCTCTCGCGTGCCCGACAACCGTCGAGACGGGGTGCGAGAGCGTTTCGAGTCGCGGCCGCCTCGGGGCCGCCCGCCGCTCATGCACTCGCGAAGCGCCGTCCGAGGAGGAAGGCGGGGACGAACAGCGCGGCCACCAGCAGGCCGGCCGCCGGGCCGCGGGCGGCGGCGACGAAGGCCGCGTCGAGCAGGATGATGCCGAGCACCGCGGCCTTGATGACGTCGATGATTCGTCGCGGCGCCGGGTCGGCCAGCGCGGCGCGGAGCGGGCGGCCGAGCCAGAAGGCGAGCGCCGCCAGGAAGACTACGCCGGTGACGCCCCCGCCGCCCCGCGTCACGAGGAGGCCCGCCGAGACCAGGAGGAGCGCCGTGAAGACGCCGGAGGCGCCGCGGACCAGCGCGACGGGGGCCGTCATGACCTCGAACCGGCTGACGACCGTCAGCGTAAAGACGTAGGCGAAGAGGAGGGCCGGGGGCAGCGCCGCGGTCGCGGTGAGCGCGCCCGCGGCCGTCCCGAGCCCCGCATTGAGGAGGCGACAGGCGGCCATGACCGGCGGCCCCATCGCCGAGCCCTTGGCGAAGCCGTCGTAGAGGACGATCGCCACGACCAGCAGAACTGCCGCCGCGAACGGCCCACGCCCCGCGACCGCCGCCAGCAGCAGACACGCGACGAGGCACCCCCCCGCGATTCCGAAGGCCCCGCCGCGCGTGATCCGCCCCTGCGGGATCGGGCGCTCGGGACGCTCGTGGAAGTCGACCGGCGCGTCCCAGGCGTCGTTGAGCGCCATCCCGCCCGCGTAGGCGAAGGCGGAGGCGAGGAGGAGCGACGCCGTCGCGGGCGTGAGGGCGGCGCCGGCGACCGCCATCCCCATCGCCACGTCTGCCGGTGCCGTGAAGACGTTCGGCAGGCGAACCAGCTCGAACAGCGTCCTCAGGCGGCCGATAGCACGTGTCGGCACGGCCGGGCGTGGGCGCGGTGAGGCGCGAGGGCGCCGACGATCGTGGCGGTCGCACCGCGGGCGCGCATCGGCCCGCCGCCGAGCGGACCGCCGTCAGGTGGTATGTCTCGTGCCATGGTTTTGAGGCCCTTTATTCTACGCCGGTCCGCGCCGGCCGCCGGCGGCCTGAAGGCTCCCGACGCTCCCGACAGGGCAGTCACGCTACGGGCGCCCGCCGCCGGGTGTCAAGCCAGCGGCGAAGCGTGCGGATCGGGTGAGCGCGCCGCCGGCGGCGGACTCGAGAGGGGATTGTCAACTCGGGCCAACGAGAATATACTGCCGCCGCTCCGAGGAGGGCGATCCGCGATTCCGCTCCGCGAAACGGGAGCAACGACGCTTCTCAAGAGTACGTTTCTCATCTGCCTCGTGGGCGCGGCGCTCGTCCCGGCGGCGGCGCCCCCCGCCCAGGGTCGCCCCGCGGACGCGGAGCGTGGGAAAGAGCTCTTCCTCAGGTTGTGCGCCGGGTGTCACGGCGAAGACGGCCGGGGGGAGGCCAAGACCTTCCGGCCGAGCGTCGGCAACCTCGCCGTCAAGGAGTTGATGGACCAGGTTTCCGACGAGTATTTGTTCACGGTCATCAAGAAGGGGGGGGCCGCGGTCGGGAAGAACGCGGCCATGCCGGCCTGGGGCAAGCAGATTCCCGATCAGGACATCCGGGACATCGTCGGCTTTGTACGCACGCTCGCCAGGTACTGACTCGGACTCCCGGCGGGTCGAGGCCGGACGCTCGCCGACCACAGCGGCAGCAGGAAGGAGGAGGTCGCTCGCTCAGGGGAGAGGGTGGTGGTGAGGGAAACCACGCAGAGGAGGGAGTCGCCATGAGATTTCTAAGGAATGTGATGCTGGCCGCCGCCGCCGCCGGCCTGCTGATCGTGCCGCTGGCGGTCGCTGAGAATCAGTCGGGGACACCGGTCTCCGGCGGCTGGGTGCCTCGGGTCGCCCACAAGCCAGATCCGAGCAAGATCGTGGTGCCGAAGGGCTACAAGGTCGACGTGTTCGTGGCCGGCCTGGACACGCCGAGCGCGGCCGCCGTGGACGGCGAGGGTAACGTGTGGGTGGCGATCTCCGGCAACTTGTTTGGTCCGTTCGAATACGAGTACGCTGGCCAGCGGGTCAAGAACCCGGTCGGCGGCCCGCATGTCGAGGTCTTCGACAAGAACGGCAAGCACCTCAAGGATATCGGGGTCGGGATGTTCCACTTCGTGATGAACGAGATCGGGTACTGCCCCGAAAACAACAAGGTCTACATCCCCGAGTACTCGCAGAACATCTGGGAGATCGATGGGATCAACGGGCACATCAAGAAGATCATCACCGACCTCCCGATCGGCGACCATCAGATCGGTGGCATCACGTGCAGGGACGGCTGGCTCTACTGGGGGCAGGGGTTCCCGAGCAACAGCGGCTTCGCCGACCCCGACAACCACGGCTGGACGGACCAGGTCGACCCCTTTTGGGAAAAGCACAGCGATCCGAACCTGCCGAAGACCGCGCGTGATCCGGTCTGCCGCGACGTCGTCCACACGGGTCTCAACGTCCGGTCGTCGGACGGCCGGCTGACCGGCGCGCTGCTGCCCGTCGGGGTTCCGGCCAAGCCCGGCATGGTCATCAAGGCCCAGGTGCCCTGCGGCGGCTCGATCATGCGGGTCCGGATCGGCGACAACGAGAAGAACTCGGACGGCCTGTACCACCACGACCAGATGGAAGTCTACGCGATGGGCTTCCGGAACCAGTCGGGCGTTCGGTTCGGCCCGAAGGGGAGCCGTTTCGAGAACGCGCTCGCCGTGAGTGACAACGGCGTCAACGACCTCGGGCATCGCCGGATCGCCAACGGCGCCGAGAAGCTCTGGATCGTGACCGAGAAGGGGCAGGACGGAGGCTTTCCCGACAAGGAAGGAATGGGCTTCGTCACGAACAAGCGCTACTCGCTCCGGGCGTACAACGGCGCCAAGGTCGACCGGCCCTATCCGCAGCTCTACATCGGCGACAAGCCGTGGGTGCCGCAGCTGCCGCCCTACCGCTTCCCACCGCACGTCGAGGGCGTCCGCGGCGTGCCGCTGATCATCGCCAATCCCAACCCGAACGGGTACATCAATCCCGTCCTGGAATGGGACACCAACAACCCCTTCGACGGGATCGCGTGGGGTGACCAGCGCTTCGGCGTCAAGGACACCCTGTTCGGGGCGATCTTCGGCGTGATCGACAACGGCCCGGACAGCCTCGTGCCGACCTGGCCGGCGGTGATCAAGGTCGAGTTCCTAGAGCCGGCCGGCGTCAAGTGGTCCTACTTCATGCGCAACGTCGACCCGGGCCCGGGTGCGTACCAGAAACCCGAGAACCGGGGCGGCATGGAGCGGACCAACGACGTCGTGTTCACGAACGACGGCAAGACGATGCTGGTGGTCGACTACGGCGAACTGTATATCGACTACTCGATGCCGTCGCCGTTCTTCACCACGCCGAAGTCGGGCGTGATCTGGAAGGTCACCTACACCGGCCAGTAGCCGGTCAACCCCGAATCGCCCGCGCCCGGCCGCCCGCGCGGCCGGGCGCCCCGCCCGGCAGCGCCTCGCCGTGAGATACTTCCTCGCATGATCATGGTCGGCAGGGCGGTCGGCCGGCTTGACCAGCAGGCGGTCGGCCGGCGCCGCCTCGAGTGGGTGACGCTCGACTTCGAGGCGATGGCGAAAGGCCATCAGCGCGTCCGCACCGACGCGGGGACCGAGCTCGGCATCTCGCTCGCGCGCGCCGAGCGGCTGGCGGAGGGCGACGTTCTCTACGCGGACGCCGAGCGCGTCATCGCGGTCCGGGCCGCCGCGGACGACGCGCTGGTCATCACCCCCACGGAGCCGATGCAGTGGGGGCTGGTCGGCTTCCAGCTCGGCAACCGCCACTGTGTCTCGTTCTTCCAGCCGGAGGCGATCGTCGTTCCCTACGACCACACGCTGGAAGCCCTCTTGCGGGAGCTCCGGGTTCCCGTCCGTCGGGAACGCCGCCCCCTCGCCGGGATCCGCGCCAGTGCACACGCTCACTGACGACGCGCTCCAGTCACTCCTCCAGCTGAGCGGCGCCGCGTTTCCCACGGGCGCGTTCAGCCACTCCTATGGGCTTGAGACGGTCGTCCAGACCGGTCAGGTCCACGACCTCGCGACCTTCCGGGAGTGGCTCGACACGCACCTCGGGGCGGCGGCGGCGCCCACGGACGGCGCGGCGGTGGCGCTCGTCCAGCGCGCCGCGGCCGGCGGCGACTGGGCGGCGGTCGTCCGCGTCGACCTCCTGCTGACGGCGCTCAAGCTCGCGCCCGAGACCCGGGCGGCCAGCCTCGCCACCGGACAGGCCGCGCTGCGGGCGGCGCGCGAGGTGTTCCCGGGGCCCGCGCTCGACCAGTGCGCCGCGCTGGTCACCGAGCGCCGGGCCCGCGGGAACGCCGCCACCGTCTTCGGCTGCGTCGCCGCGGATCTCGAGGTCGCCACGACGACGGCGGTCCTCGCCTTCCTCTGGGGCCTCGCCTCCGCGCTGACCGCGGTCGCTACCCGGCTCGTGCCCCTCGGCGGGATCGCGGCCCAGCGGCTGCTTCGGGAGCTCGGGCCCCGCATCCGCGCCGCGGCGGTCGGCGCCGAGGCCCGGCCCGAGCCCGAGCTGGCCGCGTCGGCCATCGCCCAGGACATCGCCGCGTTCCGCCACGCGCGGCTCTACTCCCGCCTGTACATCTCCTGAGGAGACGCGATGCGGAAGCCGGTGCGAATCGGGGTCGGGGGCCCGGTCGGCTCGGGGAAGACCGCGCTCGTCGACCGGCTCTGCCGCGCCATGGCCGCCGCCTACGAGATCGCGGTCGTGACGAACGATATCTACACCCGAGAGGACGCGGAGTTCCTGATCCGCCAGGGCGTGCTGCCGCGGGAGCGGATCGTCGGCGTGGAGACGGGCGGTTGCCCGCACACGGCCATCCGCGAGGACGTCTCGATGAACCTGGCCGCCGTCGAGGGGCTCGTCGGCGCCTTTCCCGGCCTCGATCTGGTGTTCGTCGAGAGCGGCGGTGACAACCTCGCCGCCACCTTCAGTCCGGAGCTGGCCGATGCCCATATCTATGTCATCGACGTGGCCGAGGGCGACAAGATCCCGCGCAAGGGCGGGCCTGGAATCACGCGGTCCGACCTCCTCGTGATCAACAAGATCGACCTCGCGCCCTACGTGGGCGCGAGCCTCGAGGTGATGGAGCGCGACGCGCGCCGCATGCGAGGGGCGCGCCCGTTTGTCTTCACGGATCTCGTCCGGGGCCTCGGCGTCCCCGAGGTCGTGGCGTGGATCAAGGCCGAGGTCCTCTTCGAGACGGCCGCGTGAGCCTCCCCGCCGCGTTCGAGACGCTGGGGCCGCTCGTCGCGGCCGCGGGCAAGTCGGGCCGCCTGCGCCTCCGCCTCGGGCGGCGGGCGGGACGGACGGTCGTCACCGATCAGTACTGGACGCTGCCCCTCCAGGTCATGCCGCCGTCGTACCAGGACGGGGACGACGAGGCCTACATCTATCTTCTGAACCCGACCGGCGGCATCGTCCAGGGGGACCGGCTCGAGACGGAGATCGTCCTCGACCCCGGCGCGCGGGGCGTGGCGAGCACGCCGGCCGCGACGAAGATCTACCGCATGGAGACGAGCTACGGGGCGGAGCGGAGCCGCTACGTGCTCCACGGGGACGCCGTCCTCGAATGCCTGCCCGATCAGACGATCCCGTTCGCGGGGGCGCGGCTCTTTCGGAGCACGCGGGTCGACCTCGACCCGGACTCGACGCTGATCTTGTGGGACCTGCTCGCGGCGGGCCGCGTCGCGCGCGGGGAGCGGTTCGCGTTCGACCGGCTCTTCGTCGAGGTCGAAGTTCGGGTGGGCGGCGAATGCCGGCTCCTCGACCGCCTTGACCTGGCGCCGGCCGCCGGTACGCTCGACCGCCTCGGTCTCTGGGACGTCTACGCCTGCTACGGCTCGCTCTACGTCCATTCGCCGCGGCTCGACGCTGGCCTTGCCGCCGCGCTCGCGGAGCTGCTCGAGGGTCGCGAGGGTGTCTGGGCCGGCGCGGGGTATCCCGAGCCGCAGCTGGCCGTCGCCCGGATCCTCGGTCACACCGCCGAAGACGTCCAGGCGCTCCTCTACGACGCCTGGGACCTGCTGCGCCGACCTCTCCTGGGCAAGCCGGCGCATCGGCTCAGGAAGTTCTGACTGCTGGTGCGGCGCACCCTCGCTCCCGGCAGCGCCGGCTGGCTCCTCTTGATCTGCCTGTCCCGCGTCGGTACGTACATGATCTACATCGGCTACGCGGCGGCCCTGCCGGTGCTCCAGCGCGACTGGGCCATGTCGGCGACGGCGGCGGGGACCATCTCGGCGAGCTTTCAGCTGGCGTACGCGCTGTCGCTGACAGGATGCTCGGAGCTCGCCGATCGGATCGGCGCGCGTCGCGTCTTCCTCGCCAGTACGCTCGCGTCGTTCGCGGGCACCACCGCCTTCGCGCTGCTCGTCCGCGGGTACTGGTCGTGTCTGCTCCTGTACACGCTGGTGGCGCTCCTGCTCGGTGGGAGCTACACGACCGGGATCATTCTGATCGCCGAGAACACGCCGGTGGCGCGGCGCGGGCGCGCCATGGGCTTCTTCCTCGCGGGGCACTCGCTCGGTCTCGCGGTGGCGCTCGTGGTGACCGGCCTAGCGCTCCCCGTCGGGGGATACCGGCTCGCGTTCGCGGTGATCGCCCTCGGCCCGACGGTCGGCGCGGTGGCGGCCGCCGCGGCCCTCCGGCATACGCCGAACCGCGTCGCCCCCCGCGACGCGGAGCGAGGAGCCCTCCGCGCGGTGCTGGGCAACCGCCCTGCCGTGCTGACGATCGTGAGCTACACCTTCCACGCGTACGAGCTCCTCGGGATGTGGGTGTGGACGCCTGCCTTCCTGGCCGCGTGCTTCCTGGCCGTCGGCTCGCCGCTCGGCCGCGCGGCGGGCCTCGGCGCCTATCTCGCCTCGTCCTTCCACCTCACCGGGATGGTGGCGTCCCTCGTCGCGGGCACACTCTCCGACCGCTGGGGCCGGACGCCGGTCATGTTCTCGATGGCGGGGCTGAGCGCGGCCTGCTCGTTCGCGTTCGGCTGGCTCGTGGGCGGCCCGATCGGGGTCGTGATGGCGGTCGGCCTCCTCTACGCCTTCGCCGCGCTCGGCGACTCGCCCCTCTACTCCGCCGCGATCACCGAGGTCGTGGAGCCGGCCTACCGCGGCGCGGCCCTCGGCCTCCGCTCCCTCGTCGGCTACGGCGCGGGAGCGGTCGCGCCCCTCGTCTTCGGTGCGATCATCGACCGGCGCGGCGGCGTCGATGCGGGCCCCCGCGCCTGGGGCTGGGCCTTTGCGAGCCTTGGCGTGGGCGGGCTCTTGGCGCTGGCGTCGGTCACGATGCTCCACCGCCTCGCCGAGGCGCGGGCGCTGACGCGCGGGTTCCGGGCCGCGCGATGAGCCCGGTGGCGGTCGCCTTCGTCGGCTACGCGGTCGCCTTCGCCGGCACGCTCGGCACCTCGCTGCTCGCCGAAGTCGCCCTGGTCTGGCTCTCGCCGGGGGAGGCGCCCGAGCGCGTCCTGGACTCGCTCGCGGCGCTCCTCGCGGGCGGCTTCGCCGCGTCGGCGACGCTCCTGGCCGTCGCCCTCATCGCGACGCGCCCGCCTCGCGGCCGCGGCCTCCGTCTGGAGGGCGGACCCGCCCTCGGCCGGGTGGTGCCGGTGATGGCGGTCGGCGTGCTCGCGCTCGGCCAAGGGCTCGACTCGCTCGCCGCTCTCCTCGGGCTCGAAGCGGGCGGTGCGCTCGAGACGATCCGCCGGGCGCTCGCCGGCGCCCCCCCGGCCATGCTCGGGCTCGCCGTCGGCGGGATCGGTGTCCTCGCCGGCTGCTGCGAGGAGGTGTTCTTCCGTGGCTTCATGCAGACGCGGCTCCGCGAGCGCTGGCCTCCGGCCCGGGCGATCCTGGCCGCGGCGCTCTGCTTCGGCATCCTGCACCTCGACCGCGTCCACTCGACGCTGGCCTTCCTCCTCGGCCTCTACCTCGGCTGGGTCGCCGAGCGGAGCGGGAGCACGGTGCCGGCGATGGCCTGCCACGTCGTGAATAACACCGTCTCGATCGTCCTGGCCGGACTGGCCGGCGGGGTGAGCGGCTTCTGGGCGAACCTCCTGCTCCTCGGGGGGTCGACGGCCGTGTTCCTAAGCGTCCTCGCGCGAATCCGGGCGCTGGTGCCGGCGCCGACAAGCGGGGTTGGAGGTTGCTCCGGGTTCGGGTAGGCTAGGTGGAGCCAAGGAGGCGACGATGGGGCTCGGCGGGAAGGTCGCAATCATCGGGACCGGCGTCATCAAGTACGGTGAGAACTTCCACCAGAGCCTCACCGACATGATCTACGAGGCGGTGACGCTGGCGCTCGCCGACGCCGGGCTCGAGCGCACCCGGCTCCAGGCCGCCTGGTTCGGCTGCTACGAGCCCATGCTCTACGGGTTCGAGGGGAACTCCGGCACCTTCGTCTCCGACCCGCTCAACCTGTTCCCGATCCCCGTGACGCGCGTCGCCGCGTACTGCGCGACCGGGATCGAGGCGGTGCGCAACGCGGCCCTCGCCGTCGCCTCGGGCGAGTACGACCTCGTGCTCGCCGTGGGGGCGGAGAAGATGCGCGAGGTGCCGTCGCGCGGGAGCCTGGTCGCCCAGGCGGTGAATCGCGGTCACCCCGTGATCGCCAAGGGCCGGACCGCGCCGAGCATGTTCGCGCTGCTGGCGACCCGCTACTTCAAGGAGTACGGGGCGAGCGAGGAGGCGCTCGGCGCGGTGGCCGTGAAGAACCATTACCACGGGTCGCTCAACCCGAAGGCGCACTTTCAGAAGGAGATCACGCCGGAGATGCACGCCCGGGCCCCAAAGGTGGCCGACCCGCTTGGCCTCTTCGACTGCTGCCCGACGACCGACGGCGCGGCGGCGGCGATCCTCACCCGAGCCGACCTCGCGCCGAGCCTCACCGACCGCTACACCGTGATCCGCGGCATCGCCTACGCGGTGACAGCGGGCTACTGGAATACCCAGTTCGACCCGTCGTGGAACTTCACCTCGTTCCGCTCCACGCAGGAAGCGGCGCGAGTGGCCTACCGCATGGCGGGGGTGAGCGATCCGCGGAAGGAGATTGACGTGGCCGAGTGTCACGACTGCTTCACGATCACGGAGATCGTGAACTACGAAGACCTCGGATTCGCCGCCCCCGGAGAGGGCTGGAAGTACGCGACCGGAGGCGTGACGCGACTCGGCGGCGACCTGCCGATCAACACCTCCGGCGGCCTGAAGTCGTGCGGTCACCCGATCGGCTCGTCCGGCGTCCGCATGATCGCCAACATCCACGACCAACTTCTCGGACGCGCCGGGCGGATGCAGGTCAAGAACGCGCGCATGGGGCTCGCCCACAATCTCGGCGGGCCCGGTGCGGTCTCGGCCGTCGCCCTGCTCTCCCAGCCTTAGTCTCTCCGGCCGGCGCTGAAGAACCTCCACCGGAGATCGGACGAATCTCACTCGGGCGCGGTGGCCGCCCTCAGACGCTCGCCCTTGCCGGCTCCGGAGGTGGAGGTCTCGCAGGTCCGAGACTACGATGGGGAGGCGCGCCTGTCGTCTGGGCCAGGACGGGAGAAGAGACCCCGGCGATCCTCCGGCCCGAGCCCGTGCGGTCAGTTCGGTTCGAGGCGGGCGCCGCGCGGGACGCATGATGTCCCCTTGGGCTGCCGGTTGCGGATCCCACGGCCCCGCCATCAGGCAACCGGCGACGAAATCGGGAGTTTTCCCCTTTCGAGGTCCGGCGTTCACCCGATGTCGTTGGCACGACGGATGACCTAGCCTCTGCCCTGCCCAGGGGCCGATCGTGCGCGTCAGGTCGGGCGAGGAAGCTGGGAAGACAACCGAGACACCGGGTCGATCGTTAGTTCGACGTGGATTCGACGGAGAGGCTCCGGATCCGGCAGACGGCGTCTCGCAGGGCGAGGCCCGGAGTGAACAGCTCATGACGGTGAGAAGGCCGAACCACGGGCTGGCGGCGGACCACGGCCGTTCCGGGGGTGACCACCCCGGGCGGACTTCGGGCGGCGGTCCGGTGATCCTTCACGGCTACCTCGGGGGGTGTCCCGCGCGTCGGTCCGGCGCGCGACAATGCGACCCATCTGGGTCCGTCTCAGCAAGGCCGGCTTCTCGTCGGGCAGGGGTCCGCGCCCGACGTGGCGGGAGACCGGTCCGGGCCGGCGCGGGGCTGGGCCGGAGACTCCGGGCGCGGGCGGGGGCCTTCGTGGTCTCTTCCCTGGTGGCGCTGCTGCCGGCGGTCGCGGCGGCCCAATTCGCGATCATGCCGCCGCCGACCACGGGTCCGTATGCCTATTACCCGCCCTATGGGACGTTCGGGCCCGATCAGCCGGGCTTCCTGGCGGTGGGCCAGAGCTACGTCGACCCCGTCTTCGGCAGCACGATCCGACGCCTGAGCAACGCCTATCCCGGGTCCGGCGACGCCTTGCTCTACGCCAGGAATGGATTCTGGAATGCTGACGGGACCAGGTTTGCGCACAACCCGGATCTTCGGGGAACGGTCGACTTCATCGACACGACGACGGGCGCGACGGTCTGCACGGGCGTCGATCCGAGCGACGCCGACGCGACGTTTGACCCTGTCAATCCGGACGCCTGGTACTACTTCAGTGGGGCCAGCTTGATGCAGTACTCGGTGTCGTCGTGCCGTACCGTCGCGACCGTCAAGACGTTCGCGGGCCCGCTCGGCTCGGTCGGCGGCCACCTCGAGGAGGTCGACGCCGCCGGCCGCTACTGGGTGCTCAACATCGGGGGCTCCCTGCAGGCATGGGACAAACAGACGGACACCCTGTACACGGGCACGTTCCCGGCCACCTTCGGCAAGGGGTATGTCGGGATGGCCCCGGACGGCTCGGGCGTGATCGAGGCCAACGATTCGAGCGGGCAGATACAGATCCTGTGGCACGCCCTCAACCATACCGCCCAGACCATGGACGCGACGGGGGTCGTCATCTGCGCGACGTGCGGCGACCACGGCGACCTGGTCAGCGCGTCGGACGGCAAGACCTACTTCGTCACCGGGCTATCGCAGCAGGCGCACCCGTTCATCGTCGCGATCGATATGACCGGCGTGGTCCGGACCCTGTTTGACATGGCCACCTGGTGCAACGATCAGCATTTCTCGGGCATTCCCCGCGGGCCGCGGCGGGACTGGATGGTCATCGACTTCGAGATCTCCGCCGGGCCGGGTGACGGCGGGGTCTACCTCGGCTGCTTCGACGCGGACAGCACGGTCAACGCCAACCCCATCGCCACCTGGTGGCCCCTCCGCCAGGAAATCGTCATGGTCAATGTGCTGACGGGGGCGGTTCAACGCCTCGCCCACCACCGGTCACGGCAGGCCGATCTGTACTGCCGGCAGCCCCGGGTGAGCGCGAACTGGGACGGGACCAAGGTGATGTTCGCCTCCAACTACGGCGTGACGAGCGGCCTCGCCCCCGTCGGGGACCCGAGCTCGGACGCCAACCTGAGCTTCCACGGGGACCGGAAGGCCGACCTCGCCGTCATCCGTCCGACCAACGGCCTCTGGTACATCCTGCGCCCGAGTGATGGCTCGGTGCAGCAGGTCCAGTGGGGCAGCGGCGACGACATTCCCGTGCCCGCCGACTACGACGGCGACGGCAAGGCCGACGTCGCGGTCTTCCGGCCGAGTGAGGGGATCTGGTACATCCTGCGCTCGAGCGACGGCGCGGTGCAGGAGGTCCAGTGGGGGGCGCTAGGGGACCGGCCCGCTCCGCGCGACTACGACGGCGACGGCAAGGCCGACCTTGCCGTCTTCCGGCCGAGCACGGGCTTCTGGTACATCCTGCGCTCGAGCGACGGCGCGCTCCAGCAGCTCCCGCTGGGAGCTCCGAGTGACATTCCCGTCGCCGTCGACTACGACGGCGACGGCAAGGCCGACGCCGCGGTCTTCCGGCCGAGCACGGGGACGTGGTACATCTGGCGCTCGAGCGACGGCGCCCTGGCGCAGATCCAGCTGGGGCGCGTCGACGACCAACCCGCTCCGCGCGACTACGACGGCGACGGCAAGGCCGACGTCGCGGTCTTCCGGCCGAGCACGGCGACCTGGTACATCCTGCGCTCGAGCGACGGCGCGGTGCAGGCGGTCCAGTGGGGGATCGCCGGGGACCAGCCCGCCCCCAACGACTACGACGGCGACGGCAAGGCCGACGTCGCCGTCTTCCGCAACGGCCTCTGGTACATCCTGCGCTCGAGCGACGGCGCGGTGCAGACGGTCCAGTGGGGCGCTCCCGAGGACGAGCCGCTGGCGCTCGGGGTGGCGAACCCGGGCTGCGGGTTCAGCGACATCTACTCTCTCGACCTCCCGGCGGCCCCCCGACCGGGGCCGTAGGGTCGCGGCCGCGCGGGGACGCCCGCTCGGTGGCCGTCGCCTCGATCTCGGCGGATGCGATCGCCGTCCGATCGAGGGGGCGGCAGGATCGTTCCTCGGGATGGTCCGCGACGTCCGAGCTTCCCCCGCCCCCACGCGGCTCGGGCGCGTGAGGCGATCGAGCGAAACGGGGGAGAGCCTGCCGAGCCCGGCCAGCGGACTGGACGCTGCCCATGCTTGCTGGTAGCATTCGCCGTGCCCGGAGGCCGAGGGCGGAGAGTCCTATTAAGCCAGCCGCCGTGAACCGCCAGGTACTGCTCCGACGCCGGCCCGTCGGGCCGCCCCGGCTCGAGGACTTCGAAATCGCGGAGTCGCCGATCCCAGCGCCGCGGGAGGGCGAAATACTCTGTCGCACGCTCTACCTGTCGGTCGACCCTTACATGCGCGGCCGCATGAACGAGGGGAGATCCTACGCGGCGGCGGTCGAGCTCGGGCAGGTCATGGTCGGCGGCACCGTCAGCCAAGTGGTCGAGTCGAGGCACCCGGGGTTCGCGCGCGGCGACCTCGTCGCCGGCTACAACGGCTGGCAGGCCTACGCCGTGTCGACCGGGGCGGGGGTGCGGAAGCTCGACCCGGGGCAGGCGCCGATCTCGACCGCGCTCGGGGTGCTCGGCATGCCGGGGATGACCGCGTACGTCGGACTCCTCGACATCGGCCGGCCCGCGCCCGGCGAGACCGTTCTCGTGTCGGCGGCGGCGGGCGCCGTGGGCGCCGTGGTCGGGCAGATCGCCCGGATCAAGGGCTGCCACGTCGTCGGCATCGCCGGCGCCAAGGACAAATGCGACTACGTGGTCTCGGAGCTCGGCTTCGAGGCCTGTGTCAACTACCGGACCCAGGAGCTCCTTCCCGCGTTGAAGGCGGCGTGCCCGAACGGAGTCGATATCTACTTCGACAACGTGGGCGGGGCGGCCCTGGCGGCGGCGCTCAAGCTGATCAACCGGAACGCCCGCATCCCGCTCTGCGGCTTGATCGCCCAGTACAACGCGACCGAGCTGCCGCCCGGCCCCAACCTGCTGCCGATCCTCGCGAACCGCGCCCTCGTGAAGGGCTTCATCGTCTCGGATCACGCCGACCGCCTGGGGGCCTTCCTGGCCGATTGTACGCGTTGGCTCCACGAGGGCAGGCTCAAGTACCGGGAGGACGTGGTCGAGGGGCTCGCCGCGGCTCCGGCCGCCCTGACCGGCCTCCTCGAAGGGCGGAACTTCGGGAAGAAGCTGGTGAGGGTCTCGCCGGACCCGACCGCCTCCGGCTGAGCGGGGCGTCCCCCGACTCCCAAAAGGGAACCGGGACTTCGAGCCCGTGAGGCCACCGCGCCCGGGATTCGCGCGCCAGGCGGCGCTGACGGCGGCCCTCGCGATCTCCGCCGTGGCGTGCGCCCGTCTGCCTCCCCGCGTCGTGCTGCCCTCGGCACCGCTCACGCCGGCCGCGCTCGGCGCGGAGCTCGGGGCGTACACGTCGTCGCCCGTCGTCGTCGGAAACCGCGTGGACCTCCTGCTCAACGGCGAGCAGATCTTCCCGGCCATGCTGGAGGCCGTTCGCTCCGCCCGCCGGACGATCACCTTCGCCCAGTACGCGTACGGCCAAGGACCCGTCGCCAACGAGCTGGTCCAGGCTCTCGGCGAGCGCTGCCGCGCCGGCGTCGGTGTCGACGTGCTCCTCGACGGCTTTGGGAGCCTCCAGATTCCGCCAGAATTCGTCGCGGACCTCCGCCGCGCCGGCTGCTGGGTCCTGATCTTCCACCCGCTCGATCGGCCTGGCCCCATCGACCAGCGCAATCACCGGCGGATCCTCGTGATCGACGGCCGCGTCGGCTTCACGGGCGGCGCCGGCGTCGGCCGGAAGTGGACGGGGGACGGGCGGCGGGGAGACCACTGGCGGGACACCGACGTCCGCGTCGAGGGGCCGGTGGTGGCCGAGCTGCAGCGCGCGTTCGCCGAGAACTGGCGCGAGGCCGGAGGCGACATCCTCGCGGGCGACGCCTACTATCCTCTCGCCATGCCGCCGCGGGGCCCCGTGGCCGCGCAGGTGATCGCGAGCTCGCCTCTCGCGGAAAGATACGAGACGTACGAGATGTTCCTGCTGGCGATCGAGGCGGCGCGACGGTCGGTCCACATCACCACTCCCTACTTCCTGCCGAATCCGGCGCTCACGGACGCGCTGATTCGGGCGGTGCGGCGGGGTGTCCGGGTGGTCGTTCTCACGCCGGGCCCGATCGACTACAACATCGTGCGCCGGCTGAGCCGCGCGGGCTTCGGCCGGCTCCTCCAGGCGGGGGTCGAGATCCACGAGTACCGCCCGGCGCTCCTGCACGCGAAGACGCTCACCGTCGACGGCGTCTGGTCCACGGTCGGCAGCGCCAACATGGACAACCGCTCCTTCGCGATCAACGCCGAGGTCAACCTGGTCGTGTACGACGCGGACTTCGCCGAGCGGCTCGACCGCGTCTTCGCCGACGACCTCCGGTACTCGGAGCCGGTCGAGTACGCGCGGTGGCGCGCGCGCGGGCTCGGCAGCCGCCTGCTCGAGCTGCTGGCCGCGCCCCTGGCCGACCTCATGTAGCCGAGTGCGCGGGATTTTCGTGGCCGACCGGCCGGAGCGGTCGCATACTCGACCCGGAGGGGGCACCGGAGGAATGCGTCGCGCGATCGTCGCCGACGAGAGTCGGATCCGCGCTCTCGGCGGGGAGCTGCTGGGCCGCGTGGCGGCCCAACGGGATCCGACGGCCGCGCTCCTCGAATGGCTCCTGCGCGACGAGGCGGCCAAGCTCCGGCTCTTTCGGTTCATCGACGTCCTCCCGGTCCTGGCCGAGGACCACGAGGTGGTGGAGCATCTGCGCGAGTATTTCGGCGGCCAGGCCGTTCCCTTCGCCGGCCTCGTCAGGGTGGCGCTGGGCCTCCGTCGCGCGGGCCGGCTCGGCGAGGCGCTCGTCGCCGCCGCGCTCCGGCGGAGTGTCCGCCGGCTCGCGCGCCGGTTCATCGCGGCCGAGACCGCCGACGAGGCGATCGCCGCGGCGCTCGCGGCGCGCCGCGCGGGCCAGGCCTTCACGCTCGACCTGCTGGGCGAGGCCTGCGTGAGCGTGGAGGAGGCGCGGGAGTACCAGCGGCGCTACCTGATGCTGGTGGAGCGGCTGGGCGTGGTGGCGCCCGGCTGGCCCGGCCGGCCGCGCCTGGATCAGGCCGCGGGCCGGCCGCTGCCCCGGATCAACGTCTCCGTCAAGCTGAGCGCGCTCGATCCCTACCTCGATCCGATCGACCCGGACGGTTCGGCCCGCGCCGTCAAGGCGCGCCTCCGGCCGATCTGGGAGGCGGCGCGGGCACACGGCGCCCACATCCAGGTCGACATGGAGGAGCGCCGGCTGAAGGACCTGACGCTCCGGGTCTTCACGGAGCTCGCGGACGAGGACGCGTTCCGAGCGAGCCGCGACCTCGGCCTGGTCCAGCAGGCGTACCTCAAGGACGCCGAGGCCGACGCCCGCCGGCTCTGCGACTGGGCGCGCCGACGGGGCACGCCGGTGACGGTCCGGCTGGTGAAGGGGGCCTATTGGGACTACGAGACGGCCCACGCCCGACTCGTGGGCTGGCCGGTGCCAGTGTGGGAGACCAAGCGTGAGACGGACGCGAGCTTCGAGCGGCTCACCCGCCTGTACTTGGAGCACGCGGATGTGATCGACCTCGCACTCGGCAGCCACAATGTCCGCTCGATCGCCCACGGGATTGCCACGCGGGAGGCGCTCGGCCTCGCACCGGACCGCCTCGAGTTCCAGGTGCTCTACGGAATGGCGGCGTCGCTCGCGCGTGCGCTCGCGGAGCGCGAGGAGCGGGTTCGCGTCTACATGCCGTTCGGGGAGCTAATCCCGGGGATGGGGTACCTCGTGCGCCGACTCCTCGAAAACTCCTCCAACGAGTCCTTTCTCCGCCAGAGCCGGGCGGCGCGCGACAATCCCGCGGTACTCCTCGCCGATCCGGCGCGCTCCGCTCCGGCGACGGCCGGGGGCGGCGAGGAGCCGGCCCCGGCGTTCGCGAACGAGCCCCCGACCGACTTCGCCCTCGCCGACCGGCGGGCGCGGTTCGCGGCGGCGCTCGCGGCGGTGCGCGCCCGGTTCGGCCGTTACTACCCGCTGCTGATCGGCGACGCGACCGTGGAGACCTCCGGGGAGCTGCTCTCGCGCAACCCCTCGCGGCCCGCGGAGGTCGTGGGACGCGCGGCATCGGCGGGAGCGGCGGACGTCGACCGGGCGGTGGCGGCCGCCGCGCGTGCGTTTCCCGGATGGCGCGACCGCGGCGCCGCCGAGCGAGGGCGGGTTCTGGGTGAGGTCGCGGAGCGGCTCCGCCGGCAGCGGGAGGAGCTCGCCGCCTGGATCGTTCACGAGGCGGGCAAACCGTGGCGCGAGGCCGACGCCGACGTCGCGGAGGCGATCGACTTCATCGAGTACTACCGCCAGGGAGCGAGGGGGCTGCTCGCGGGCGAGCGCCTCGGGAACCTCCGCGGTGAGGCCAACGACCTGATCCGGGAACCGCTCGGGGTCGTCGGGGTGATCGCGCCCTGGAACTTCCCGCTGGCGATCCTGGCCGGGATGACGAGCGCCGCCCTGGCCACCGGGAACACGGTCGTGCTGAAGCCGGCGGAGCAGACGCCGGTGATTGCGGCTCAGTTCACCACCATCCTCCGGGAAGCGGGCGTGCCCGCGGGCGTCGTGAACTTCGTGCCGGGTCCCGGCGAAGTCGCGGGCGCGCGGCTCGTGGAGCACCCAGACATCAGGCTGGTCGCGTTCACCGGCTCGCGCGAGGTGGGGACCCGGATCTACGCGACGGCGGCGCGGTGGGCTCCGGGCTCGCGGCACCTCAGGCGGGTGATCGCCGAGATGGGCGGAAAGAACGCGGTGATCGTCGACGAGGACGCCGACCTCGACGAGGCCGTGGAGGGACTCGTCCTGTCGGCCTTCGGCTACGCCGGGCAGAAGTGCTCGGCGTGCGCGCGGGTCATCGCGGTTGGGCGGGTCTACGAGCGTCTGACCGACCGCCTGGCCGAGGCGGTGCGGACGCTGCCGCTCGGGCCCGCCGACCAGGCGGCGACGATCGTCGGACCCCTGATCGAGCCCGCGGCGGTGGAGCGGGTTCGGGGCGCGATCGAGCTCGGCAAGCGCCTGGCCCGTCCGGTCCTCATCCGGGACGTGCCGCCCGAGCTGGGGGCGCTCGACGGCTACTACGTCGGACCCGCCATCTTCGCCGACGTGCCGCCGACGAGCCCGATCGCCCGGGAGGAGATCTTCGGGCCCGTCCTCGTGATGATGCCGGCGCCCCACTTCGAGGCCGCCCTCGAACTCGCTCTCGACAGCGAGTACGCGCTCACCGGCGGCGTCTACTCTCGGAGCGCGGCGCATCTGGCGGCCGCCCGGGAACGCTTTCGGGTCGGGAACCTCTACATCAACCGCGCCATCACGGGGGCCCGGGTGGGCCGCCAGCCGTTCGGCGGCCGACAGATGTCGGGCGTCGGGCACCAGGCCGGGGGTCCCGACTATCTCCTGCAGTTCGTCGAGGGGCGAGTCGTGTCCGAGAACACCCTTAGGCGGGGCTTCGCGTCGGGGCGGCTGGCGTAGCCGATGCGCGACGGGGGTCGCGGAGCGGGCGGTTAGTGCCGGAGACGACGCGCGGCGCCGTACCGCTCGATCAGCTTCGGGCGCGAAATCCAGACGCGCTCCGCGTGCTGGTAGGTCGATCCGTGCAGCCCGATCGGGGCGTCCCCGTGCAGGGAGGTCATCAACGCGCGCTGGTAACTGGCCACGACCTTCGGCCACCTGAGCCCGCCGGCCTCGGTCTCGAAGCCGAGCCGGCCGAGGCCCTCGTGGAAGATCGTGGTCGCGGCGAACGCAGAGAGATGGGCCAGCCGGCCGTCGGCGTCGGCCTGCCCCGCCAGCGCCCGCAGGGAGGCGATGAGCCGCCGGCGGAACTCAAGTCCGACCGCGATCGGCGAGAGCCCGTCCGAGTGCAGGGAGGCCACGCGGTCGTTGTTGACGTGGAGGAAGCCGACCGCGTCGCCGCGCCGGATCGCGGTGCCGTCGGACAGCCGGAGCGACCACCGGCTTCTCCGGATCTCGACGCGGAGGACCGGCCCCACCTCGGACCCCGGCGCGTTGAGCCGGTGGGCCACCCGATAGATCCAGTCGTAGGCGGGGATCGCGGCGCGATACCAGACGGACCGGGAGGCCCTCGTCCTCATGGGGCAGCGGCCGGATGAGGGAAGGGGCGGGGAGGTGATGAGTGGCCTCGCCGTCTTCCACTCGGTGGCCGGCGCCACGCTGACGGGCCTGGCGGTTCACGCATGCCTGAATCACCTGCTGGGTCAGCGGCTCGACCGGATGGCGGCGACGCCCTCGCCACCCCGCCTGAGCGTCTTGGTCCCCGCCCGCAACGAGGCGGGGCGGATCGGCCGGTGCGTCGAGCACTGGGCGGCACAAGAGTACCCAGATTACGAGGTGTTCGTCTACGACGATGACTCGTCCGATGACACGGCGGCGCACGCGCAGGCCGCCGCGGTCGGCAGGGCTCAGGTCCGCGTGATCCGGGGTGGGCCGCTTCCCGAGGGATGGCGGGGCAAGCCCTTCGCCTGCCACCGCCTCCGCGCGTACGCCCGCGGGGAGATCCTCGTCTTCGCCGATGCCGACGTGACTCCCTCCTCGCTGGCGCTCGCCCGGACGGCGGGGGCCTTCCACGCGCTGGGGGCCGACCTCGTCTCCGCTGTCCCCGCCCACTGGAGCCCGAGCGTCGCCGTCCGGGCGCTCGTCGCGCTCCAGAACTGGGCCGCGCTCGCGTTCGTCCCGGCCTGGCTCCCGGCCGGCCGCGGCCGGCGGGTCTGGACGGCGGTCAACGGCCAATTCCTCGCGATTCGCGCCGACGCGTACGACGAGTCGGGCGGCTTTGCCGCGGTCCGAGGGGCGTTGGCGGAGGACGTCGCCCTCGGCCGACGACTGGCCGGCCTCGGCTACCGACTGGGCTTCCTCGACGGGGCGCGGGTGCTCGGCTGCGAGCCGTACGGGAGGGTGCGAGATTGCTGGCGGGCCAGCGTCCGCAACCTGCTGCCCATCTTCTTCGGCTCGAGCCTCCTGTTGGTGCTCGCGCTGCTGGGGCTGACGGCGCTCTACCTGGGCCCCCTCCTGCTGCTGGTCGTGGGCGCGGTCTCCGGTCGGGCGGGCACGGCGGCCTGGACGTGGCTACCGGTCCTCGAGGTCGGGCTGGGCCTCGTGCCCCGCGCGCTCTCTGATCGGCGGGCGGGCTATCCCGCCTGGCTCACGCTCCTACATCCGCTCGCGATTGCCTCCCTCGTCGGCATGGGACTCGAGTCCGTCGCCTGCTTCCGGGGCCGGCGGGTCGTCCACTGGCGCGGCCGGGGCTATCCGGTCACGAATCGGGCGGGCTGAGCTGGTCGTTCGCGCGGCAGGCCGGCAGGGCTTGCAGAAGCGGCTCGCGACGCTCGGAGGGGAGGGGCTCCCGCCTCAGCCAGGCGCAGAAGTGGCCCGGGTGGGCCAGGGCCCACTCCGCGACCTTCGCGGTGACGCCGAACCCTTCGCTGAGCTTGCGGTCGGCGAGGTGGCCGAAGATCGGGAGCAGGAGCCGGGCGAGCGCGGCCGCGAAGGCATTGTCGATCCGGACGTAGGCGGAGAGTTCCTGGTCGACGACCCCGTCGCGCTCGCGCAGGTCGATCACGGTCAGGGCGCTTCCTCCGATCGCACCCAGGATCCCGCCGTGATGCTCTCCCCACGACAGCACCACGCGCCGGCGGGGCTCGCGCAGGAGGATCCGGTAGATGCCGTGCGAGCCGTCGCTGTCGTCGGCCTCGTACCAGTCGGCGGCGAGCGCCTTGACCCGGTAGCGCGCCAGCTTGAGGAAGCGGGCCGCCGCGGTCGTGACGTCGGGCGCATCGACGAACGCGACATAGGTGTCGAAGGGGACGGACGCGGGCCGCCCGCGCACCGTGCGGCTGAGCGTGGGGTCCGTCCAGACCCGCTCGACGCTCAGCGCCAGATCGGGCGGAAACGTGTCGCGCGCGGGAAGGAAGGGCGGCCAGGGGGGCGCGCTTCCGCTGACGGCCACGACGACCGCGAGGCCGCCGAGGGTGGTGCGAAGATTTTTTTTCGCGGCGGGCGATCGAGCCGTGCGACACTGTAAAAGACTCAGCGCGCGCCCGTACCCAGTTCGGCTTGGATCGCCTGTCTCACGCCACGAGGTGCTCATGAGAAGTCTTTCCCTGGCGCTCTGCGCCCTCCTCATTGTCGCAGTGCCCGTCACCGACGCCAAGGCCCTCGAACTCTCTCGCGATCAGGAGCGCCGCCTCGAAGGCGGGGAGGTCGTCGTCGTTGACGAACTCCCGCCCGGGGGCCTGGTGGTGAAGGGGAGCCAAGGCGGGACGGGGCTCAGCCTGGTCCACGCCTCCCCCGAGACCGTCTGGCAGGTGCTCGTGAACTACGCCCACCACCCCGGCATCTACCCCAGGGTCGTGCGGGCCCAGGTTCTCAAGTCCGACCCCGAGCACGCGCTCGTTCGCTACGTCATCGGGGTCGGGCCCTTCTCGTTTGGGTTCCACGTCGACAACTACCTGGACGAGGGGCGCCGGCGGATCGTGTGGCGACTGGCGCAGGAGCAGCCGAACGACCTGTTCCGCGACGGCTGGGGATACTGGCAGATCGATCTGCGGCCGATCGGCGTCTTGCTGACATACGGAATGGTGGCGCGCACGGTGCTGCCCGCCTTCCTGACGCGGCACGCCGAGCGCGACGGTCTCGTCGCGACCCTGAAGGCCGTCCGCGAGCGGGCCGAGCGCGCTTTGTAGGCCTCGTCACCGTTCGCCCCCCTTCGGGCCGCGCGGGGACAGCCATACCGCTCGCTTCCGGTGGCGGAGTTGCGTCAGGATGACCAGGCTGACCACGGCCGGGATCCAGAAGGCGACGACCCGGTAGAGGATGGCCGCCGCGATCGCCGCCGCCGGATCAATGCCATGGTGGGAGAAGAAGACGCTCATGGTCAGCTCGAAGCTCCCGCCGCCCCCGGGGACGGCGACGACGGCGAGCGCGGCCATCGAGACCACGAAGCCGAGCAGGACGACCCACGCCGGCGGCGACTGCCCGAGCGCCAGGAACGCCATGTAGAGCGCGGTGGCGTCGCCGCCCACGGCCACGTACTGGAACCCCAGCATGCGGCAGAAGGCGCCCGGTCTGCGCCGGATGATATCCTTGCCTGCGTAGTATTCGTCGAGGAAGCCCCGGACAGGCTCCTCCGACCACCGCCGGCCCAGCGCCCGGGCGAGCCGGCGGGCGGCGTCGAGGGCGACCGAGGTCAGGCGCCGCCGATCTCGCTGGAGGACATAGAGCCATGCGGCGAGCCCGGCGAGGGTCGCACCCGGCACGAGCGCGAGGGAGAGCCGCCCGGGGTCGAGGATCCCGACGACGGCGAGATAGATGAGGGCTCCGAGCAGCAGCGTGGCGACCGCGGCGGCGTTGCTCAGCGTGTCGATCAGCGCGATCAGCGACGCCTGGCCGCCGGACACCCCGCGGCGGTTCAGGGCGAGGGTGAGAAAGGCGTAGCCGCTGGCGCCGCCGCTCGGGATCATCTGGTGAATCGAGGTGGCGACCAGAGCGGTCGCCCACAGGAACGAGCGCGTGAAGGAGTAGCCGAGCACCGTGAGGGGGATGCTGTACACCGCGGCCCGACAGAAGTACACCCCGGCGATGGCGCCCGCCGCGGGAATCAGCCACCGGAGCTCGGCCTGCGCCATGAGCTGGACGGCCGTCGCGAGGGCTCGGCGGTTTGTGTAGGCGACGGAGGCAGCAACGCCCGACGCGATCAACCATGCGAGCCAGCGCCGGCACCGCTTCGTCATGCCTGGCCGGACCGGGGCGTCCGGCAGCCTCCCTTCACGCGCGTCCGGGTCCGCGGACGCACGGATGATCCCCGCCACGGCCTCGTCGCCCCGCCGCGCGTGCCGCCTGCTCGGGGGCGCCGCCCTCGCGCTCTTCATGGTATCGGCCTTCACGCCGGCGGCCAACCTCCTCGCCGCCTGGCTCGCGGGCGCGTCGGTAGTCGCCCCCGCCGAGGCGATCGTGGTGCTGGGCGCGGGCGGCGGCACGCTGGACGACGGCCTGCCCGACAGCGCCTCGCTCCGGCGGGCCCTCCGCGGGATCCTCCTGTATCGGGCCGGCCTCGCGCGGCGGCTCGTCTTCTCGGGCTCGGCCGGGGAGATCGAGGGCCGCGTCGAGCTGGCGCGGGAGCTCGGGGTGCCGTCCGACGCCGTGCTTCGAGCTCCGGGCTCGTACACGACGCGGGACGAGGCGGCCCGGCTCCGGGTGCTGCTGGGCCCGACCGGGGCGCGGAAGATCCTCTTGGTGACGGACTCCCAGCATATGATCCGGGCTCGACCGCTCTTCGAACGCGCCGGCTTCGATCCGCTGCCCGTCGCCGTGGGCGGCACCGCGCGCGGCAACCCGTCGCCGGAGGCGCGGCTCGAGTTGGTCCGCGACGTCTGCCGCGAGCTCCTCGCACGACTCTACTACCGGGCCGCGGGATACCTCTGACCGCGCGCCCGGCCTGACGCCACCGGAGCGGGGGACACGTGCGGGAAGGCTTCCTCCTGCTGCTGATCGCGCTGACCTCCGCGGGCGCGTGGGCGGTCGGCGCGCGGAGGCTCGGACTCGAGTCGCGGGCGCTCGGCGGCGCCGGCGGCCGGATGCTCGAGAGCCTCGGCATGATCGTCCTGTTTCTCGCCGCGAACCTGCTCGTCGGCGGACTCCTGATCCTGGGCGCGCGGTCGGTGGGCCCGGCCTTCGTCTCGCTCTACCTCGCCGACGACGTGACCGTCCTCGCGCTGTCGGTCGTGCAAGGCCTGGTCTTCCAGGCCTGGCGGGAGACGGGCCGTCGGCCGCGGGCCGGGGACGGCCGAACCTGATCGACCTCCGCGGGCGCAGGGGCTACAATCACGCCGGTGATCCCCGCACTGCGTTGCGCGTCGCCCAGGCGGCGCGGGGCGAGGGTGCGCGGAGGAGGCTCGGTGGCCGAGCAGGCCCGTGCGAAGAGGGTGCTGGTCGTCGACGACGACCAGGACATGCGCGCCGCCGTCGCGGAGTTCCTGAACATGCAGGGCTTCGAGGTGGTGGAGGCGAGCAACGGCCTCGAGGCGCTGCTCCAGGTCAAGCGGCTCCGGCCGTACGCCGTCGTGCTCGACATCATGATGCCGCGTCTCGGGGGACTCCAGGCCCTCCAGCATATCCGCGCCTTCGATCCCCGGATCAGGGTGGTCGTCGTCAGCGGCGTCGCCGACGCCGATCTCCTTCGGCAGGCGGCCCTCGCGGGGGCGAGCGCCTGCCTGACGAAGCCCGCCGCGTTCGCCGAGATCGCGGCCGCTCTGGGCGGCCGCCTCCCGCCGGCGCGGGCGGAGCTCGCCCGGGTCGCGCCGCCGGCGCAGAGGGCGGGCCGCGTCCTCGTGGTCGACGACGAGGCCGAGATCCGGGAGGTGCTGCAGGAGTTCCTCGCCGAGAAGGGCTACGACGTGCGGCCGGCGGCCGACGCCGCGGCCGCCATCGCCGCCGTGACCGCGGAGGCGCCGGACGTGGTGCTGCTCGACATCCAAATGCCCGGGCTCGGCGGCGTCGACGCGCTGGCCGCGATCCGGGCGGTCGCTCCCGACGTCAAAGTCATCATGGTGAGCGGGACCTCGAGCGTCGACCTCGCGAGCCGCGCCCTCGCCTACGGCGCCTTCGACTACGTCGCCAAACCGATTGATCTGGCCTACCTCCAGCGGAGCCTCGAGACCGCCATCATGATGAAGGGGCTCGAGCGGGGCTGAGCCCCGCGGGGCGGGCTCACGCGTCATGACGCGCCTCCTCGTCGTCGTCGCCGGCCTCGCCCTCCTCGGTGGCTGCGCGCGCCAGTGGGTGTACGACCGGCCCGGCGTCACCGAGGCCGAGCGCGCCCGCGACGCGGAAGAGTGCCGGCGCGGCAACAGCGTGCCGCGCGTCTCGCGGCCCTTCGTCTTCGCCGACGGCCGGCTCGTCACCTACCCGTTCGAGGGTGTGGACCGCCACGGCTACGATCTCTGCATGAAGGGGAGGGGCTACACCGTCACCCGGAACTGACCGCTCCGCCGCCGGCCGGCTCGACCGCCTCGAGGTCGAAGGCGGCCGCCAGGAGGGCCTTCGTGTACGGATGGGCCGGCTGCGCGAAGATCCGCTCGCTCGGCCCGTGCTCGACGACCCGGCCGGCCCGCATGACCAGGATCTCGTCGCTGAG
>Ga0209056_10000586_pt1 | contig 40117 bp, 39 predicted proteins | sample GraSoiAngelo_114_FD_185876 | JGI IMG/M metagenome (GOLD analysis project Ga0209056, IMG submission 185876) | Grasslands soil microbial communities from the Angelo Coastal Reserve, California, USA - 14_0903_13_40cm (SPAdes) (version 2) | ecosystem: Environmental > Terrestrial > Soil > Grasslands... | reverse complement strand
GGTATCCCGGATGCGCATCGCGCGTCCGTTGTGACGATCCTGAACGACCTGCTCTCAGACGAGTACCTGCTCTACACCAAGACGCGGAACTACCACTGGAACGTGACGGGCCCGCAGTTCAACGACCTGCACACGTTCTTCGAGGCGCAGTACGAGGCGCTGAACGGCGTCGTCGACGACGTCGCCGAGCGGGCGCGGACGCTGGGCGGCCGGGCTCGGGGCACGCTCGCCGAGTTCACGCAGCACGCGCGGCTCAAGGAGCATCCTGGCACGATCGCCGACGCGACGGGCATGGTGGCGGACCTGCTCGCCGACCACGAGGCGGTCATCCGCCAGCTCCGCACCGACCTCGCCGTCGCGGTCGACCGCCACCACGACATGGGCACCAGCGACTTCCTGACCGCGCTGCTGGAGCGCCACGAGAAGATGGCGTGGATGCTCCGGTCCTTCGTGTCGGCGACGTAGGCGCGGTCCGCCTTCGGGGGGCGGGCTCGCGCGGGCCGTCCCCGCGCTGTAGTATCCTGCCCCGGGATGCTGGCTGACGCGCGCGGTCTCGGCGTCACGACGACCGACCACGGGGCGCTCGACCTCTACGACCTCGGCGTGCGTGGACTGCTCGGGTGGGACGCGGGCGCGCTCGAGCGCTTCCGCGCCGCCGCCGCGCGCGACGAGCGGCTCGCGCTGGCCCGCGCCGGGGCGGCCGTCTGCTTGTTCCTCGACGAGCGGTTCCAGGAGGCGCGCGCCGAGGCGGCGGGCGCGCGTCTGGCCGCCGAGGCCCAGTCGGCGCGCGAGCGCGGCCACGTGGAGGCGGTCGCGCTGCTCATCGGCGGCAAGACGGCGGAGGCCGAGGCGGCGATGCGCGCCCACCTCGCGGCCTACCCGCGCGACCTCGTGATCCTCCAGCGGCTCTACTTCATCCTCTTCTGGCAGGGGCGCTTCGCGGAGCTGCTGGCCCTCACCGGGGACCTGGCGGCCGCGAACGCGGACGAGCCGTTCATGCTCGGCCTCCACGCGTTCGCCCTCGAGGAAGGGGGCCGGCGCGCCGAGGCCCTCCGCGCCGCCGAGGCGGCCCTCGCGCGGGACGCCCGGGACGCGTGGGCCGTGCACGCGTTCGCGCACGCGCTCTACGAGACCGGCCGGAGCGAGGAGGGGCTCGCCGCGCTCCCGGCCCGGATTGAGCCCTGCGTCCAGCTCGGCTGGTTTCGCGACCACCTGTTGTGGCACCTCGCCCTCATGCACCTCGCCTGCGGCGGCTACGACCGGGCCCGCGCGCTCACGCGCGAGGTCTTCGAGCGGGCGCCCTCGCCGATCGCGGGCGATCTGCACGACTCGATCTCGCTCCTCTGGCGCTTCGAGCTCTACGGCCGCCCGCAGGGCGACGCCTGGGCGCCGTTCGCGGCGATCGCCCGCGAGCGCGTGCGGCGCCCGGGCCTCCTCTACCACGCCGCGCACCTCGCGATGGCGCTCGCGATGGCGGGTGACGGGGCGACCGCGGGCGAGCAGCTCGACCTCCTCCGGGAGCGCGCCGCCAAGGATCGCGCTGACCTCGTCGCCGGCGTGGCCATCCCGCTCATCGAAGGGCTCCACGCGTTCGCGGGCGGCGACTATGCGCGGGTGATCGAGCGGCTCGAGCCGCTCCCGCCGCGGATCGTCGAGCTCGGCGGGAGCCGCGCGCAGCGGGACGTCTTCCACGACACCCTGCTCGAGTCGTGCTTCCGCGCCGGCGACCTCGGGCGGGGGACGCGGCTCCTCGCCGCCCGGCTCCAGATGCGGGCCGAGCACTTCTGGCTCCACCGCGCCCGGCGCACCCCGTAGCCGCGACGAGCGGCCGCGCGCGCCCCTCGGGCACGGGTCGGCCGGCCGCGGGGCGGCGCCGGCCCGGGCCGGCTCAGTAGGAGCGGGGCAGGCCGAGCACGTGCTCGCCCACGTAGGCGAGCACGAGGTTCTGGCTGATGGGCGCGGTCTTGTAGAGCCGCGCCTCCCGGAACTTCCGCTCTACGTCGTATTCCTCGGCGTAGCCGTAGCCGCCGTGGCAGTCGATGCAGGCGTTTCCGGCCTCCCACGCCGCCTCCGCCGCCAGGTACTTGGCGATGTTGGCCTCGGGCCCGCAGGGCTCGCTCGCGTCGAAGAGCGCGGCGGCCTTGTTGCGCATCAGCTCCGCCGCCGCCACCGCCATGTGGGCCCGGGCGATCGCGAACTGCACCCCCTGGTTGGCGCCGATCGGCCGGCCGAAGACCACGCGCTGGTTCGAGTAGCCGACCGCCTTCTCGACGAACCACTTTCCGTCGCCGATCGAGTCGGAGGCGACAAGGATCCGTTCGGCGTTCATGCCGTCGAGGATATAGCTGAACCCCTTGCCCTCCTCGCCGATCAGGCCGGCGGCGGGGACCTCCATGTTGTCGAAGAAGAGGGCGTTCGTGGAGTGGTTCATCATCACGCGGAGCGGCCGCACCTCGAGCCCGCGGGCCTGCCGGATGTCGACGAGGAAGACCGAGAGCCCGTCGGTCTTCCGGGCGACGTCGGCGAGCGGAGTCGTGCGGGCGAGCAGCAGCATGAGGTCAGACTGGAGGACGCGCGAGATGAAGATCTTCTGCCCGTTCACCACGTAGCGGTCGCCGCGCCGGACTGCCGTCGTCTGGAGCTTGGTGGTGTCCGAGCCCGCGTTCGGCTCGGTCACCGCGAAGGCCTGCAGCCGGAGCTCACCGCGGGCGATCTTCGGGAGGTGCGCCTGCTTCTGCGCCTCGCTCCCGTGACGCAGGAGCGTGCCCATGATGTACATCTGGGCGTGGCAGGCGCCGGCGTTACCCCCCGAGCGGTTGATCTCCTCCAGGATGAGGCCCGCCTCGAGGAGGCCGAGGCCGGCGCCGCCGTACTCCGGCGGGATCAGCGCCGCCAGGTAGCCGGCCCGGGTCAGCTCGTCCACGAACGTCTCCGGATACTCGCGCTTCTGGTCGAGCTCGCGCCAGTACTCGCCGGGATAGCGCGCGCAGATCCCCGCGACGCCGGCCTTGAGCGCCCGCTGCTCGGCCGTGAGCGAGAGGTTCAGCGTCGTCATCGTCCGGTGAACCGGGGGGGGCGCTTCTCGTTGAACGCGCGCACGCCCTCGAGCCGGTCCTGGGTCACGACGGTCGCGTTGTAGGCCTCGATCGCGAAGACCATGGCCGTCTCGAGGTCGGTCTCGGTGCCGTACGCGATCGCCTTCTTCGCCTGGCGGACGGCGATCGGGCCGTTGCCCGCGATCGTCGCGGCGATCTGCGTCGCGGTCGCCCGGGCCTGCCCCGCGGCGACCACGTGGTTGACGAGGCCCGCCTCCCGCGCCTCGTCCGCCGCGAGGCGGCGGCCGGTAAAGATCAACTCCTTCGCCAGGGGGGCGCCCACCAGGCGCGGCAGGAGCTGGGTGCCGCCGATGCCGGGGAAGATTCCGAGCGTCGTCTCCGGCAGGCCGAACACCGCGGTGGCGCCGGCGACGATGAAGTCGGCGAGGAGCGCCAGCTCGCAGCCGCCGCCGAGGGCCGCGCCCTCCACCGCGGCGATCACTGGGATCGGGCAGCGAAGGATCCGGAAGGCGGCCTGCTCGAAGACCACGTGCTGGGCGCGCCACGCCTCGTCGGTCATGCCATCGCGCTCCTTCAGATCGGCCCCCGCGCAGAACGCCTTGTCGCCCGCGCCGGTCAGTACCACGACGCGGGCGTCGGGATCGCGCGCCAGCCTCTCGAAGCAGCCGAGCAGGTCTTCGCCGAGCGCCGTGTTCAGCGCGTTCCGCCGCTCGGGCCGATCGATCGTCACCGTGACGACGTGACCGTCGGCGGAGCGCGCGACGAGCAGGTGCCGGTAGGCCACGCGCAGAGGATATCATCCCCGGCTTCAGCCGAACCACGGCGGCCGCCAGGGGACGCCGGCCCTTTGGTATGACCGCCGGCTCGCTCTGCGCCTCCCGTGAGGCCCCACCGGGCGGCCCGAAGGCCCCGGCGCCGGTGGGTCCGCGCGGAGCCCTTGGCGGGCCGGCCATCGCTGAGTCCTGACCGGCCCAGACCGGCAGCGGAGCCCGCGCCGGCCGAGCCGTCGGCTCCAGATCGCCGAGGCGCGTCCGGAAGCCTCGGTCGGCAGGGAGATCCCGCTGGCCGTGTCCGGGGGCCGAAGGCTCTGGGCCGCGTTCGATGGCGGTCGCGACAGTCGCGACGGCGGCGCGCTTGACTTGGCCGGCCGCACGGCGTAGAACCATACGGCCGCCGTTTCGGGGGTTCTGGCCCCTAGTTGTCCGCCCCAACGGGCGGTGATCTACCGGCGAAGGAGGTTGATCATGCCGGCGGTCACCGAGTCAGCTCCGCCGCACGCCCCTGCCCCGCCCGCCCCGACGAACGGCGCGCGGCTCAGCGCGACCTTGCCGTCGGGCGACACAGGCTCCCAGCCCGGCCGGCGCCGCAGTCGAGCGGACTTCGTGCGGCGGTCTTACCTGTCCCGGCTTCACGTTCACCTCGTCTTGCTGCTCCTGATCGGCTTCGTCCCCACGGCCGGACTGCTGCTGCGGACGACCCTGGAGCAGCGCCGCCACGCCGCCTCGCTCGCGCAGCAGGACGCCGTGCGCTGGGCGCGCGCGCTCGCCGCCGAGCACGAACGGGCGATCGAGATGGCGCGGCAGCTCCTGACGATGCTGGCCCAGCTCCCCGACGTTCGGCAGCAGCGGCCCGACCGGTGCAACGCGCTCGTCGGCGACCTGCTGCGGCGGTACTCGCGCTACGCCAACCTCGGCGCCATGACGCTGAACGGGAGCGTCTTCTGCAGCGCGGCGCCGCCGGCAGAGCCGATCGATCCCGCCGGGCGACCCCGCTTCTGGGGCGCCCTCGAGAGCGGCGGCTTCGAGGTCGGCGGGTACCGGGTCGACCGGGTGACGGGCCGGACCACGGTCAACGTCAGCTACCCCCTCAGCGACGACGCGGGGACCGTACAGGGGGCCGTCTTCGCGGCGGTCGACCTGACGGGGCTCGCGCGGCTGGCCGCGCTCGCCCGGTTGCCCGAGGGCTCGACCGTCACGATCAGCGACCGCCAGGGCCGCGTCCAGGTCCGCTTCCCCGATCCCGCCCAATGGGTCAGACCGGTCGCCTGGGGCCCGGCCATCGTCGACCGGATGACGACTCTGGGCGAGGGCTCGGCCCAGACCGCCGGACCCGACGGCATCGACCGGTTCGTCGGCTTCACTCCCCTGCCCAGCACGGACGGGGGCGAAGGCGCCTATCTGGCCGTCGCCATCCCCCGCGAGGCGGCGCTCGCCGTGGCGGACGCGGCGCTCGCCCCGACCCTCCTCGGGATCGGGCTCATCGCCGCGCTGGCCCTGGCGGCCGCGCGCGTGATCGGAAACCGCATCATTCCGCGTCATGTAGGGGCCTTCGGCGGAGCGCCCGGCCCGCTCGCCCCAGAGGCGGCCGGCGAGGCGTTGGGGCCGGCCAGGAACGGCGCTGCGTCCGAGGGCGGACCCGAGGCCGTCGAGGCCCGCCGGCTGCCCGCCGGGCCGGCGGGGCGGACGCCCGCGCCGCATCCCGAGCGACCGCGGGCCGGAGAACGCCGACTCCATCCCCGCGATCCGGTTTCCTGGCCCGTCCGCGTGTGGCTCCACGCGGGCGGGGCGGCGGTCGGCCGTGTCGTGGACGCGAGCCTCAACGGGATGCGCGTCGTCGTCGCGGGTCCCGCGCGGGCCGACCGGCTCGAGCTCGGGGGCTGCTACCGACTCGAGGTGCTGCTCCCGGGGACGAAGAGTGGGGTGATCCGCGTCGGAGAGCTCCGGCACGTCGGCGATCGGACGATCGGGCTCTCGGTCGAAGAAGAGCTCCCGCGCTCCGCGATCGCGCACGCGGGGGGAACGACGGGCCTCCTCGCCCGCATCGTCGGCGACCGGCGACGGGGAGCCGCCTAAGGGAAGACGTGACCGCCTCCCAGAGGAGTGAGTTCATTGCCGGAGGACATGGGCATGTTGGGGAAGGCGACTATCTGGATCTCGTCCGGCCGCGCCGGGGTATCAGCCGCGCCTGTGCCGGTCAATGAGTCCGCTCGTTCCGACCTGACTGATCTTCGCTCACCGTCCCTCGGGCTGACGGCGTAGACACCCGACTCGGACTCCTCTCACCCAGCCTGGAGGGAGATGGACGGTGGCCGGGTGGACGATGGGCGAGGGACGATGCTCTTCGCGATCAGCTGCCGGACTTTGGTGCGGGTTTCCTTCGGCGCCTCAAGTCAGTGGGTGGGCGCCCGGGTTTCCCCGCCCTGACTGTCCTGGTAGGTAGGCCATCAGCGGCTAGCCGATCCCGCGTCATCGCTCCCGCAACCAGGTTCGCGCGCCTGCTCTTGGTGGCCGCGCCCGTCCGTGGGTTGCGAAGCTGCTCGCCGACCAGGGCCAGCAAGCTTACGACTGCGCCGGGGCGGAACCTCGAACACGTATTCGTTACACCCGAGACCTCCGCCGCACGTCTTCAGTCGACACAGTGTCAGCCCTCTGTCCCGGTAGAAGTCGAGGATCTGTTCCGGCTTCGCGACCTCGAAGGGATAGCCACCAACCCAGTCGACCAAATCATGCCAGCGACTCATGCCTCGGCCATAGCAGGTCCAGCCCCGGATGTACCGCTGCGGTTGAAGAGTAAGTATCCGGCCGAGCGCGGCGGTCGCCTCGAGGAGGACGATCAGGCCGACAGCGTACAGGGTCCTCATTCGTCGGGGTAGTTTGTTGTAGATCTTCTTCACCTGTCGCCACGCGACACTTCGGCCGCCCTGGTCGTTGTAGATGGAGATGAGCAGCAGCCCCCTCGGCCCCAACGGGATTCGGGCGTTGTCAAGCGCTCGCCACATGTCTCCGGTGTGATGCAGGACGCCCCACGCGTAGACCACATCGAACTGACCGAGCGACCGCATATAGGAGGTGTCCAGCACGGAACCCTGTTCCACGGTCCAACTGGAGTCCCCTGGGAAGTAGCGCCGTCTGAGCTCGGCCGTACAGGCAACCGAGTCCACATCATAGTCAAATGAGTGGACGACGGCGCCCAGTCGGCGCGCGGCCAGGCCGGGAAGACCACTACCGGATCCCACGTCGAGAAAGCGCCGATTGACTAGGTTCTGGGCGCCCAGCATTCGCCTCAGCGCCTCCTCGGCCTCGGCGATGCGGGCGTCGTCGATACTCGCGAGGAAGCGGCTCCAATTCTCCCCGAAGGCGAAGCGGACACCCGTGTCGACGGGATCTCGATCCGTCGTTCCCCTCGGGCTTCTGACGGTGTGCATACTACGCCCGGCGTGCCCCGGCGGTCAGGCGGAGCCGGTCGTCTCGGCAATCGCCGGAATTCCCGCCCCGTCTATCGCAGGCCGCCAGGATGACGCTCGCCATCTCGCGCGCGGCAACGAAGTGAAACGCGGCTTACCCCTCCCGTATCGCCATGTGGCGTCGCCTTCGGTCCACACCCTATCTAGTGTGAGGGTTACGGTCCGGCCGCAATGGAGAGAAAACCCCAATGAGAGGCGGAAAGAACCCAGGACGGCGAGCGGTCCCGAGCGCCCCGAGCCCGACCAACCGTCGTCGAGTCTCGCCTGACTCCGGCCGAGCCCCGTCACGACTGGTCGAGCCGCTCGGACGCTCAACACGCGGAAAACGCCCGCATTTTCCGGCTCGCGCGGAATTCCCCCGGGGGAGCATCTCGGGTCTTTTCCGGCTCCACTTTTGGTGATCCCGCCTAAGATAGATTCGGAGGAGGACCGCCATGCCACGATCCGTCGTCGTCGCCGCCGCCCTGCTCGGAACGCTGGTCGTCGCCGCGGCGCCCGCCCCCGCCGCCGACGCGTCGAAGGTGAAGGCCGCGACCAAGCAGGTCGACGAGGGCGCGCACAAGATCGGTGCCGGCAAGATCGGCCCGGGCATTGAGGAGACGGCGAAGGGGATCGGTCACACGATCGTCGAGGGCAGCAAGTTCACGGGCGAGAAGCTCAAGGAATCGGGAAAGGCGGCCGAGCCCCCGGCCAAGGGGGCGTGGGCCAACTTCAAGGAGGGCGCCACCGGCCTCGGCCACAGCGTGAAGAGCTTCTTCTCGAAGCTCGGCGGGAACTAGGTCGCAAAGCCGAGCACCGCGTCGATCACGGCGGCCGGCCGCTCCTCCGGGATGAAGTGGCCGCACTCGGGGACGGCGCGCCCCTCCACACGCTCGCAGCGCGGCCTCCAGACGGCGAGCATGTCGGTGCTCTGCGCGGTGCGGCTGGCGCCCCAGAGCACGAGCGTCGGCGCGGTGACCTTCCGGTGGCGGTCGGCGGCGTCCTGCTCGAGGTCCACCGTCCCGCCCGCCCGATAGTCCTCGAAGGCCGCGCGCATCGCGCCGGGCTGACGGAAGCAGCGCAGGTATTCCTGGACTGCCTCCTCCTCGATCGCCGCCGGGTTGTGGCTCCAGGTCCGGTAGCACCAGCGCAGGTAGACCTCCTCCCGACCGGCCGTGAGGGCCTCGGGAAGGTCCGGGACCAGGTGGAAGAGCCAGTGCCAGACCCGCCGCGCGCTCGTCTGGTCGAGGCGGTCGAAGACGTCGTACGTGGGGGCGATATCGAGGAGCACGAGGCGCGTGAGGAGCGACGGGTGGTCGAGCGCGAAGCGGTGTCCGACGCGCGCGCCACGGTCGTGACCGACCACGACGACCGGCGTCAGGCCGAGCGCCTCGATCACCTGCGCGAGGTCGGCCGCCATCCGGCGCTTGTCGTAGCCGCCGGGCGGGCGGTCGGAGTCGCCGTAGCCGCGCAGGTCGGGAGCGAGGACGGTGAAGCGCTCGGCGAGCGCCGGCATCACCTTCCGCCACATGTGGCCGGTCTGGGGGAAGCCGTGGAGCAGCACCATGCCGGGCCCCGCGCCCATCCGCCGGTAGTGGATGCGCACACCGCCCTCGACCGTCACCACGTTCCGCGTCACGGGCCGAAGTGTATACTGCTGCCGATCCCGGTCAAGGACGGAGCGACGATCCCATGAAAGCCATGCTCGCCACTCGCTGGTGCGACCCGACGGAGCTCGAATACGCCGACGTACCCCCGCCCACGCCCGGACCGGGCGACGTGCTGATCGACGTGAGGGCCATCGGCTGCAACTTTCCGGACATCCTGATCGTGCAGGGCAAGTATCAGAAGAAACCGCCGCTGCCGTTCAGCCCAGGCGTGGAGGTGGCCGGCGTCGTGCGCGCCACCGGGCCGACCGCCCGGCGCTTCGCGCCCGGCGACCGGGTGTTCGCGCTCATGGGGTGGGGCGGGTACGCGGAGGCCGTCGCCGTGCCGGAACGCCGCGTCTACCGGCTGCCGGCCGTGTTCGGGTTCGACGAGGGTGCGGCGTTCGGCCTCGTGTACCAGACGTCCTGGTGCGCCCTCGTGCATCGCGCCGGGCTGCGGGCCGGCGAGTGGCTCCTCGTGCACGGCGCCGCGGGGGGGGTCGGGCTCGCCGCCGTGCAGATCGGCCACGCGCTGGGCGCGCGCGTCATCGCGACGGCGGGCACCGCCGAGAAGCTCGACGTCGCCCGCCAGGCCGGCGCCGACGTGCTCGTCAACTACCGCACCGATGACTGGGTCGCGCGCGTGAAGGAGGTGACCGGCGGCGGGGCCGACGTCATCTACGACCCCGTCGGGGGCGACGTCTTCGACGGCTCGAGCAAGTGCATCGCCTTCGAGGGCCGGTTGCTCGTGATCGGCTTCGCCGGCGGCCGGATCCCGGAGATCGCCGCGAACCGGATCCTGCTGAAGAACATCAGCGTCGTGGGCGTCCACTGGGGCCTCTATCAAGAGCGCGGCTCGCCGCTCGTGGATCGGTGGATGGCGGACCTCCTGGCCCTGGTCGAGCGCGGCGCGGTCCGCCCCGTCGTCTGGAAGACATTCCCGCTCGCGCAGGCCGCGCAGGCCCTCGCCGCCATCGCCGCGCGCGAGAGCTACGGCAAGGTCGTCCTCCACCCGTGAGGGAGCTGGCGGGCAAGGTGGCCGTCGTCACCGGCGCGGCGAGCGGTATCGGCCGCGCCCTCGCCCGCGCGCTCGCGCAGGCCGGGATGCGGATCGTGGCGGCGGACGTCGACGAGGCGGGCCTGGCCGAGACGATCGACGGGCTCGACGGAGTCGCCGTGCGCACCGACGTGAGCGACCGGCGGGAAGTCCTGGCCCTCGCCGACCGGGCCTGGGCCGGCTACGGCGCCGTGCACGTGGTCTGCAACAACGCCGGCGTCGCGCTCTGGGGCGGGCTCGAGGCGGCCACGCACCGCGACTGGCGCTGGGTCCTCGGCGTTAACCTCTGGGGCGTGATCCACGGGGTCGAGGCCTTCGTGCCGCGGATGATCGCCCAGCGGAGCGAGGGGCACGTCGTCAACACGGCCTCGATGGCGGGGCTCATCGCGAGCCAGGGCCTCGGCGTCTACACCACGTCCAAGTACGCGGTGGTCGGGCTCTCCGAGACCTTGGTGAAGGACCTGCGCCCGTACGGGATCGGCGTCTCGGTCCTCTGCCCGATGGGCGTCGCCACCCGCATCCGCGACAGCGAGCGCAGCCGGCCGCCCTCGCTCCGGAACGAGGCCGCGGCCGCCGCGGCGCCGGTCGAGCTGATCGGCCGCACGCTCGCGCCCGAGCCCGTCGCCGCCATGGTCGTCGACGCGATTCGACGGAACCGCTTCTACATCATCCCGCACGACGACGGTCTCGAGGCGATTCGGCGACGCTTCCAGCGGATCGAGCACGCGGTCCGCGACCGCGAGCCGGCCTGACCGGGCCCGCGCGCCTCGCCCGCCCTAGACGAGCAGGACGCGCGTGCGGCGCACCTCGATCCCCTCCGCCGGGCCGTCCGCACCGATAGGGAAGATGACCAGGTGGAGGCCCCGACGGCCCGTCACGAGCACGCGCTCGGCACCCCCGGGGCGGATGAACCAGACCGCGGCGCCGGGCTCGAGGCGGCGGCTCATCCACAGAGCGACGGGACCGCTCACGGGACGGAACCGGCGGCGGACGAACGGCACGCACGCCCCGCCGGCGGCGGCCGCGAGGGCCAGCAGCGCGTCGAACCGCGGCCCGGCGCCCGGCCCCCAGACCTGCACGGCCGCCCAGGTCACGCCGAAGCCCGCGACCGCGTCCGCCGCGCGCAGCCAGCGCGCGAGCCGGCTCCAGCGGACGACGCGCGCCGGAAGCGTTCGGAGCGGCGTCGTCATCCCAGCGGGAAGCGGGTGAGCGTGGGGCCGGCCGGCCTTCGGGGCGGCCCCAGAGGGATGCCCGTCCCGCGAGCGCCGAGCGTCACGGCCTGCTCACGACCGGCGCCCTCGATGCGGCGGGCGCGCCAGACTCAGGAGGGAAGAACCGCAATCGCCTCGATCTCGATCAGCATCCCCTCGATCGCGAAGCGACTGATCTCGATCAGCGTGCTGGCAGGCTTGTTGGCCCTGAAGTACTCCCTCCGCACCTCGTTGACCCGGGGCCGGTCGTCGCGGTTGGCGAGGTAGACGGTCACCTTGACGACGTCGTCGAGCGTCGCGCCGGCGGCCCCGAGCGCCGTCTTCATGTTCTCGAGGACCTGACGCGTCTGGGCCACGACGTCGTTGGCGCCGACGAGACGGCCGCGGGCGTCGAACGCGCCCTGGCCGGACACGTAGACCGTTCGGCCGGCCACCACCGCGTCGGAGTAGTGGCTGATCGGCTCCGAGAGCCCTTGAGCTCGGATGAGCGTGTGCATGGAATCGTCCTCTCGTCCTCCTCGAGCCCGCGTACGGCTCTCGGCCCTTGCGACGATATACTCCGGAGGCGCCGGTCGTCAAACCGAACGGCGGCGTCCGGCCCGGGGTCCTCGCCGCCCGGGTCACGTCCCCGTCGCTCGCCCCCGTACGTCCGACCAGACCTCGGTATCACGCCCGTCGCGATATGCGGCGCCGGGCCCGGCACCGAACTCTGGTCGGGCGCCGCCTGGCGGCGCGGCCGACGGCACCGGCGCGGTTGACCCGCGCCCTCGCTCAGCGAGGACCCGCCCGGTGACAGATGTAGAGCACGTGGGGGTACGGCAGGACGTCCACCATCAGGTGCCGGTGGACTCTGAAGCCCACGCGCTCGAGGAGGGCCTCGAGCTCGTCGGCGGGCCAGTAGCGGACTGGCGTCCGCGGGTCCATGAGGCGGTCGAGCGTCCAGGTGAACCAGCGCTTCCAGGCTGGATGGGCATCGACGTCCTTGATCAGGAGCGGCGCCCCCGGGGCGAGGCAGCCATGGAGCCGCCGGAGGAGCGGCTCGACGCTCGCGGCCGGGACGTGGTGCACGATGTCGAGCATGTAGGCGGCACCGTACTCGCCGTCCCCGCCGACGTCGCGCGCGTCGCCCTGGCGGTACGCGACGTTCGCGATCGCCAGGCGCTCGGCCGCGTGACGGGCCATCGCGATCCGTCGGCCGTTCACGTCGAGGCCGCGAACGAAGCGCCCGGGGGCGATCGAGGCGTAGTAGAGCGAGAAGAGCCCGAAGCCGCAGCCGAGGTCCAGCACCTCGCCCGACGGCGGCAGATACTGGCCGATCTCGTCGAGGAAGCGCTGGCGCAGGATGCCGAAGCGGAGCCAGCAGTACGCCCGTACGACCGGGTCGTCGTAGGCGCGGATGATCCTAAAGATCTGCTCGCTTCGCATAGACCCGGTATCCGGGGCCCTCGCGGTCGAGGCGATAGGTGGCCGCGATCCAGGCGGCGAGCGCCGGGAACCGCGCGATCCGCGCGTAGCCCCCCGCGGGCCAGCCCTGCTCGAGGACCACGATGAACTTCGGCGGCGCGGCCTCGAGCTCGCCCAGGAATTCGGCGCGCAGGCGCCGGACGACCGGCCAGTCCTCGTCGTGGAAGAAGGGGAAGTCGTAGAGGAAGCGCGTCGGCTCGCGCACTCCGAGCCTGAGGAGCGCGTGGATGCCCCCCTCACCCGTGTCGAGCACCTGGACCGTGTCCTCCGGCCCGACGCGACCCCGCAGGTCGGCCACGATGCGGTCCACGCGCTGCGATTTCGCCGTGATCCACGCCGGCCGGAGTTCCTGAACGCCCTTGGCGTAGAGCTGGAGGCCGAGGAGCGCGGCGGTCAAAAGCGCCGTCCCCCGCACCGCGCGGGCGGGAGCCGCCACGGCGAAGCCGGCGCCGAGGCAGGCGAACGTGGCCAGCGGATAGAGCTGGTACTCCCAGCCCTTGCCCTGCGCCAGGAAGTGCACGACGCCATAGGCGACGCCCGCGAGCACGAGCGCCCGCCGCGTGTCCCAGCGCCGGGTGGCGCCGGCGGCCGCGACGAGCACGGCGAAGAGCGCCCAGACGCGCCCGCCGAACGGCCACCAGCCGAGCGCCGTCCACGGCCAGACGCGCGCCAGGCGCGAGTAGACCGGGAGGTCGTACCCGACGAAGATCTCGACGAACGCCCGGAGCCCGCCGGTCGAGGCGAGCCAGGCCAGGCACGCGACCGGCGCCACGGCGCCGCCGGCCACGACGGCGAGGGGGGGCGCCCACCAGCCCCGGCCCTCGCGGGCCGCCGCGACGGCCGCCACCGCCGCGAGCACGATCAGGAAGATCGCGGCGGGAGGCTTCAGCGTGACCCCCGCGCCGCCGACGACCCCCGCCAGGATCAGGCGCCACCAGGTGGCGGGCGACGCCACCAGCTGCGCGCCTCCGATCAGGAACGCGCAGAGGAGGAAGTCGCGCTGGCCGGCGAGCCACACGCCGCCCGCGAGATGGTAGACGGCGACGAGCGCCGCGGCGACCGCCGCGGGGCCGGCACCGACCGGCCACGCGTAGAGCGCCAGCAACCAGCAGGTGAGCGCCAGCCAGCCGAGGTCGAAGATCCGCCAGGCGAGATCGCCCCCGCCGAGCGTCCCCAGCAGGAGCAGGTGGATCAGGTACGGGCCGGGCGCGTTCATGTCGAACACGTCTCGGTAGGGGACCGCGCCGTGCTGGATGCGCCAGGCGATGTAGTGCATGAGGGGGGCGTCGTGGATCAGCGGCCAGGTTCGCGACGACCAGGCGAGACGGAAGGCGAACACCGCGAGCGCCGCCGCCAGGAGGCCCTGAGCCGCGGACGTCCCGGCTCTCATGCGTGATGTGTGCCGGCGCAAATGGGCCCCACGAATAGCACCCGGTCGTTCGACGTGTCAAGCACGGCCGGGCCGCGCGGGCAGCGCCGCCCAGGGGCCGGCCCCGAGGCGCCGGCGCGCACCGCGTTCATCCGATCGACGCGCGGGCGACCCGGGCCGCCCGCCCCCGTCAGGGGGCGGGGTTTGCGCGCCGCGGCGTCGCGCCGTAGACTGTCTCGCGGATGACGACTGGCAGCCTCGCCCTCGACGGCCTGCGCGTGCTGGACCTCACCTCCCAGCTCTCCGGGCCCTACTGCGCCATGCTGCTCGGCGACCTCGGCGCCGACGTGATCAAGCTCGAGCGGCCGGGCGTCGGCGACGACGCGCGCGCGGTATCGCCGAAGATCCGCGGCGAGAGCGCGGCCTTCATGACCTACAACCGCAACAAGCGAAGCATCACGCTCGACCTGAAGGCGCCCGCCGGCCGGACGATCGGGCTCGCGCTGGCGGCCCGGGCCGACGTCGTCCTGGAGAACTTCCGCCCGGGCGCGACGGCCCGCCTCGGGCTCGGCTACGACCACGTGCGCGCGATCAACCCGCGCGTCATCTACTGCTCGGTCTCGGGATTCGGCCAGACCGGTCCCTATCGGGAGCGCGGCGGCTTCGACCGGATCGCCCAGGGCATGTCAGGGTTCATGTCGATCAGCGGCGAGGCTGACGGGCCTCCCCTGCCGCTGCCGATCCCGATCGCCGACATCGGCACCGGCATGTTCGCCACGATCGGCATCCTGGCCGCCCTCGCCGCGCGGTCGCGCACCGGCCAGGGCCAGCACGTCGACACGTCGCTGCTGGAGACGCCGATCGCGTGGTCGATCTACGAGGCCTCCTCCTACTTCGCGACGGGCGAGGTCCCCGAGCGCCTGGGGCCCGGCCACCGGGCGAGCGCGCCCTACCAGGCCTTCCGGACGAAGGACTCCTGGATAAACCTCGGCGGTGGCTCGCCGGGCTTCTGGCCGAAGATCTGCGCGCTGCTCGGCGTCCCCGAGCTGGTCGACGACCCCCGGTTCCGGACGCCGGGCGACCGCGTCCGGCACCGGCGGGAGCTCGAGGCCCTGCTCCAGCCGCGCTTCGAGAAGGAGACCACGGCGACCTGGCTCGACCGCTTGGAGGCGGAGGGCGTTCCGGCGGGGCCGATCCTCACCTACGACCAGGTCTTCGCCGACCCCCAGGTGGTGCACCGCGAGATGGCGGTGCCGGTCGACCATCCGGTGGCGGGGCGGACGCGGGTGCTCGGGATGCCGATCAAGCTCTCCGACACTCCCGCCCGCATCCGGCGGCCGGCGCCGACCCTCGGCCAGCACACGGACGAGGTGCTCCGCGAGCTCGGCTACGACGCCGCGGCGATCGGGCGGCTCCGGGCCGAGCGCGTCATCTGAGCCCGCGGATCACCAGGACGCTATCGGCGACGGAGTCGATCGAGAGCGCCCGCTGGAGCGCGCGGACCGCGGCGAGGTCGCCCCGCTCGGGCTCGTCGCGCGCCCCGCTCAGACAGGCCGGCGCCGCCGGGTGGATCTCGACCATGCGCCGGAAGAGGGCGCGCGCCTCGGCCGATCCCTGGCGCGTCTCTTCCTCGAGCGTCGCCAGCGTGTCGGCGAGGGCCGTGTCGCGGCGAGCCTCGTAGATGAGCGCGGCGAGGTCGTAGACCAGCACCTCCGACCGCGCGAGGCCGTGGGCGCGGAGGCGGCCGCTCCGCCAGAGGCTTCCCAGCCGCGCGGCGGCCCCGACCGCTTCGTCCCGCACCCTGATCAGGCGCGCGCGAATCTCGGTGAACTCGCACGCGGTGTCGAGCCGCTGCTGCTCGAGGTGCAGATCGCTCCGGAGCGCGGCGGCGCGCCGGTCGAGCGCGTCGAGCTCGCCGGTCGCCGGAGGAAGGTCGGCCGCCGGCCGGGCCGCGGATCCGCGTGGCGACGCGAGGGTGAGGGCCGCGAGGAGCGCCGAGGCCAGAAGGGTGGTCTGGAAGCCGTTGCTCATCCCCGTTCCTCCGCGCCGCTCCCGGAGCATAGATCGTACCCGTGTCGTAACCATTTGATTTATCGAGCGTCGCCGGGCCAGGCGTCCAAAAAGGCGTGTCCACCGGACATCAGGGTGCGGGCATCGTGACATGCCCTGGGCGGGTCAGTGGCCGGCTCGATCCCCGCGCGCCACGACCTTCCGGGCCTGGCTGAGATGGGGGGCGTCGACCATCCGCCCCTTGAAGCGGAACGCGTAGACGCCGCGCCGCTCGTGCTCCTCGAACGCCGCGATCAGCTCCCGCGCCTCGGCGACGGCCTCCCGCGTCGGGGCGAAGGCCGCGTTGATCACGTCGATCTGGGCCGGGTGGACCGAGAGCTTGCCGGTGAAGCCCATCCACGCCGCCTCCTCGCATTCCCGGCGGAGCCCGTCCAGGTCGTCGATGTCCGTGTAGACGGTGTCGAGGGCCTCGACGCCAGCGGCGCTGGCGGCGATCGCACACATGATACGTGCGTAGCGCGGGATGTCCAGGTAGCGTCCGCCCGCGTCGCGCGTCCGCGGCAGGCCCATCGACGCGCCGAGATCCTCGATGCCCCACGAGATCGCGGCGATCCGCGGGCTCGCCGCGGCCAACTCGGCGATGTTGAGGAGCCCCGCCGGCGTCTCGGTGGCGATCAGGAGGAGCCGCGTGGCACCGTTCGGGATGCCGTGGCGCTCCTCGAGCCGGTCGAGGTGCTGAGCCACCTCGCGCACGTCGGCCGCGCCCCGGGGCTTCGGGACCACGTAGCCGTGGGGGCAGCCGGGCAGGGTCTCCTCGAGGTCGCCGCGGCCGAACCCGGAGACGAGCGGGTTCATGCGGACCCAGCGCTCGCGGCCCCCCCGGTCCCGGCCCTCGAGCCAGGCGCGGACCTGCGCGCGCGTCGCGACCTTCCGGTCGGCCGGCACCGAGTCCTCGAGGTCGTAGATGAGGCCGTCGGCGGGCAGCCCGAGGGCCTTGGCCATCATCTTTTCGTTGCCGCCGGGGACGAAGTGGAGCGACCGGCGCAGCCCCTCGGTCATCCCGCCTCGTGCTTGCGCATCATGGCGGCGCGGCGGGTCCGCATGACGAGCTCCCCGTGTTGGTTCCGCGCGCGGTGCTCGAACGTGACGATCCCCCACTGGGGGCGCGATTTCGACTCGCGCTTGTCGACCACCTCGGTCTCCGCGTAGAGCGTGTCGCCGTGGAACACCGGCTTCGGGAACTCGGTCTTCTCGAAGCCGAGGTTGCCGACGGTGGTGCCGAGCGTCGTCTCCCCCACCGAGAGCCCGACCGCGATGCCGAGCGTGAGCAGGCTGTTCACGAGCGGCTTGCCGAACTCCGCCTGCTGGGCGGCGTGGAAGTCGACGTGCAGTGGCTGCGGATTCATGGTCAGGCACGAGAAGAACACGTTGTCGGCCTCGGTGATCGTGCGGCCGGGCTGGTGGCGGAAGACCTGGCCGACGGTCAGCTCCTCGTAGTACTTTCCCGCCATCAGCGCGGGTCCCGACGCGCGTGCTTCCACACCGCCTCGTCGCGGAACTTCTCGTGGGCGCCCGGCGGCGAGAAGGTCCACGTGAGGCGAGCGGGCGCGGCCGAGGTGTTCACGAAGCCGTGCGGGGCGCCCGGCGGCACAAAGATCGCGGTCTCGGGGCCGATCTCGAACTCCTCGTCGCCGACGCGGGCGCGCCCGCCGCCCGCGTAGAGAAAGAGGATCTCTTCGGCGTCGTCGTGGACGTGGACGGGGATCCGGCTGCCCGGATCGACCGCCTCCGTGCCCATCGCGAGGTGTGTGGCGCCCGCGGTGGCGGGCTCGATCAGCAGGCGGACGGTGCGCGGACAGCCGTCGTGCGCGTGACGCTCTTCGCCATCGGTCGTACCGTAGACACGCCGCATCGTTGTCTCCTTTGGGGCGGTAGCGTAGCATGGCGAGTAATGTACGACGTAGCCATCGTCGGCGGCGGCATCGTCGGGCTCGCCACCGGGCTCGCGCTCACCGAAGGGTTTCCGCGCCTCCGGCTGGTCCTCCTCGAAAAGGAATCGCGCACCGGCACCCACCAGACCGGCCACAACAGCGGCGTCATCCATTCCGGGATCTACTACCGGCCGGGATCGTACAAGGCCCGCCTCACCGTGGAGGGCGCCCGGCAGCTGATCGAGTTCTGCGAGCGGAACGGCATCCGCTACGAGCGCATCGGCAAGGTCATCGTGGCCACCACCGACGCGGAGCTCCCGCGCCTGCAGACCCTCTACGAGCGCGGGACCGCCAACGGCGTGCCGGGGCTCCGCCTCCTCGAGCCGGGCGAGCTCCGGACCATCGAGCCGCACGCGGCGGCGGTCCGCGCGATCCACTCGCCGAGCACCGCGATCGTGGACTTCAGGGAGGTCGCGGCGGCGATGGACCTCCGGCTGCGGGCCGCCGGCGTCGAGATCCTCACCGGCCGCCACATCACGCGCGTCGTCCGCGACGGTGACGGCGTCCGCCTCTGCTCGAGCCGGGGAGAGACGCCGGCGCGGCGGGTCATCAACTGCGCCGGGCTCTACTCCGACGTCGTGGCCCGGCTCATGGGCGCCCCCACGGCGGTGCGGATCATCCCGTTTCGGGGCGAGTACTACATGATCCGCCCCGAGCGGCATGACCTCGTGCGCGGCCTCGTCTACCCCGTGCCCGACCCCGCGTTCCCCTTCCTCGGCGTGCACTTCACCCGGACGATCCACGGCCAGGTCGAGGCGGGGCCGAACGCGGTGCTGGCCTTCGCGCGGGAAGGCTACTCGCTCGGCCGGGTGCGGCCGGGAGAGCTGGCCGCGGCGCTCGGCTACCGGGGCTTCTGGGCGATGGTGGCGCGATACTGGCGCACGGGCAGCTACGAAATGTACCGCTCGCTCAGCAAGGCCGCCTTCGTGCGGGCGCTCCAGCGCCTGATCCCCTCGATCCGTCCCGAGGACGTCACCCCGGGCGGGGCCGGCGTCCGCGCCCAGGCGGTGGCCGCCGACGGCTCCCTGGTGGACGACTTCAGCATCGTGAGCGGGCCGGACGCGATCCACGTGCTCAACGCGCCCTCGCCGGCCGCCACCGCGTCCCTGGCCATCGGCCGGCACATCGCCGCGCTCGCCCGGGAGGCCTTCGGCCTCGCCTGACCCCCGGTGATCCTACCGATACCGTCCCATGCCGCGCGGACCCCAAAATAGAGGGGCCGCGCCCCGGGCGCCCCCGCCGGAACCGCGTCGATTGACTGGGATTTGCGCTTCGATTAGCATGACACGGCAATGATCACTGTCCACGCCCACCGCGTGAAGCAGTTCGGCGTCGAGTTCTACCAGGCCTCGTTCTCGGCCAAGGACATCGACCGGCTCGTAAAGTTCGAGGTGCTCGGCTACACCGGGGGGGCCCCCAAGGTCACCACCAAGCCCGCCCGCGGCAACCGCGGGCGCGTGAACTGGGAGGTTCTCGAGAAGCGCATCGGCGAGAGCGAGACCGCGTACCAGCGGCCGGTGATCCGGCGGAAGATCGACGAGCTGGTGACCTACTACCGGGAGTGCAAGGAGGCGGCCACGCTCCCGGCGATCCCCGGCGCCGTCATCATCACCTCCGAGAAGCGCTTCACGTTCACGCCGCTGGCGAGCCACCACGACCTCGGGCTCCTGCAGATCCCCGAGGAGCAGGGCGTGCTCCGCGTCCTCGACGGCCAGCACCGCCTCCTCGCGCTCCATGCCCTCTCCCAGGCGGGCGAGACCTTCGGCATCGAGGTGCCGGCCGTGCTCTTCGACACCCTCGACGCCCGGCAGATCGTCGAGCTCTTCGTCACCATCAACGCCAAGCACACGCGCCTCAACCCGTCGCACATCATCAGCCTGGCCGGTCGCAAGCTCTATCCCGACCCGAACCAGGCGCTCGCCCACGACGTGATCCGCTCGCTCAACGAGGACGAGACGTCGCCGCTGCACGGCGAGATCAAGATGCTCGGCACGGGCCGCGGCCGCGTCAGCCAGGCGCCGCTCGCCGAGGAGATCGTCGAGCTCCTGGAGACCGTCGAGAAGGTCGGGGGCGCCGCGCGCATCCAGGAGCTGCGCCAGGGCGCGAAGCGCTTCTTCTTGAACTACGTCAAGGCCCTCGCCGGCGTCTTCCCGAACGCGTGGGCGGGCCGGAAGTACTCGATCAAGACGGGGGCGGCGCTCCGGGCGTTCATCCGGGTCGCGCCCGACATCATGGCCCGCGCGCGGGAGCTCCGGCGCGACCCCTTCGAGCTCCACGCGATCCGCGAGACCATCAAGCCGTGGGGCGAGCGCCTGCGCGACCGCCGGTTCGAGACCGAGGGCGAGTGGAAGCAGAAGCTCGCCGGCGGGACGCGGGGGACGGTCGAGGTGCTGACCCGCGAGCTCCGCGACACGCTCAGGTAGCGCGCTCCCCCCGGCCCCTCGCGGCGGTCAGCGCGGGAACCTCTCCGGTCGCGGATCCGGCACGAAGCCGTGACGGTTCGGCATCTGGACCCGCGGCAGGGTCCGGCGGTCGATCACGTCCTGCTCGCCGATGATCCCGTTGAGATAGAGGAGGTAGGCCGTCACGCCGTAGACCTCGTCGGCCGTCAGCGATTCCGGCTGCGTGAAGGGCATCGCCCGGTAGACGTAGTCGTAGATGGTCGTCGCGTAGGGCCAGTAGCTGCCGATCGTCTTGAGCGGCTTGGTCGTGGCGAGCGAGCCCTGGCCGCCTACGAGCACGTCCTGCGGCCCCTCCCGCCCGGTCGCCCCGTGACAGGCCGCGCACTTCGCGTCGTACACGGGCTTGCCGCTGACCGCCGTCCCTTCGCCGGGCGGCAGCTCCGCGCCGTCCGGGCCCACGGCGATGTCCCACGCCTTGATCTCCTCCGGCGTCGGCGGGCGACCGACGCCATAGCTCGGGAGCTGGGCGAGCGCCGGGCCGGCCAGGGCCGCGCACGTCGCGAGCACGGCGCCGACGGCGGCGGCCCTAGGCGTGGACATTCGATACCCTCCCGTCGGCGGCCACCTTCCAGCTCTGGATGGCGTTCTGGTGGTAGTGCGAGCGAAGGCCGCGGACGGCGCTCAGCTCGGCGAGCGTCGGCTGGACGTAGCCGGTCTCGTCGGTACAGCGCGACTGGAGGAGGGCGTCCCGCCCGTCCCACCGCCAGGGCAGCCGGAACCGGGTGTGCGCGATCGGGAGCACGGGCGCCTGGAGCTCGGCCGCCTGCCAGCGCCGGCCGCCGTCGGTGGAGACCTCCACCGTGCGCACGGCGCCGCGCCCCGACCACGCCAGGCCGCGGAGCTCGTAGCGGCCGGGGCCCGGCAGCCGCTGGCCCCCCGACGGGAAGGTGATGACCGACTTCGCCTCCATGACGAAGGTGAACTGCCGGGCGGTCCCGTCGGGCAGGAGGTCCGTGTACTTCGCGGTCTCCTCGCGCGTCTGGGCGGGCGCGGCCCCGACCTTGAGCCGGCGCAGCCACTTGACGTGGGTGTTGCCCTCCCAGCCGGGGACGACCAGGCGCAGGGGGTAGCCCTGCTCGGGGCGGAGGGCCTCGCCGTTCTGGCCGTAGGCCAGGAGGACGTCGGCGCGGCACTTGTCGATCGGCAGGCTCCGCGTCATGGCGGCGGCGTCCCCCCCCTCGGCCAGGACCCAGCGGCCCGCGGGCTCGACGCCGACCTCCTCGAGGAGGGTGGCGAGCAGGACCCCCGTCCACTCGCTGCAGCTCGTCAGCCCGTGCGTCCCCTGGACGTCGGGCATGGTGGGCGTCGCCCATTCGGTGGAGCCGTTGCCCGAGCACTCGATCATGTGGATCCGCGACACGGCCGGCAGCCGCTCGAGGTCGGCCAGCGTGAGGACGACGGGGCGCCGGACCAGGCCGTGGATGAGCAGCCGGTGGCGCGCCGGGTCGATGTCGGGGACCCCGGCGTGGTGCCGCTCGAAGTGCAGCGCCGAGGGGGTGATGGTCCCGCGCGAGTCCTGGAGCGGCGTGAAGGTCCACGCTGCCACGGTGGTCGGCGTCCGCGCCTGGACCCGGACCGCCGTCTCGAAGCGCGACCGTGTCCCGTACGGGCGGACGGGCTGCCCGAGCTCCCGCGTCGGGTCGGCCGGCGCCGGCGGGTCGGCCGCAGGAGCGCGGGCGGGCCCGGCGAGGCCCGCGGCCAGCGCGCCGCCCCCGACGGTCAGGCGCGCCAGGAAGCTCCGCCGGCTCGACCGCCGCCCGACACCGGAGTCGCCTGCGCGGTTCGTCATCGGTCAGTCCTTCCGGGCCGCCGCCGCCACTCAGCGGGGAAAGTTCGCGCCGCGGATCTCGAAGGTCTTGGTGCCCCCCGGGAGCTGGGCGGTGACGGAGTCGCCGACCTTCTTGCCGATCAGCCCGCGCGCGAGCGGCGAGAGGATCGAGATCCGCCCGTCCGACGGCGTCGCCTCGTCGGACCCGACGATCTGGTAGCGGTACTCCTTTCCGTCGGCGCCCTCGAGGAGCACGGTCGAGCCGAACGTCACGCGGTCGCCCTGGGTCGGCGGGTCGATCAGCTCGGCGGCGCTGAGCTTCGCCTCGAGCTCGGCGATGCGGGCCTCGACGAACGCCTGTTTCTCGCGCGCGGCGTGGTATTCGGCGTTCTCGGAGAGGTCGCCGTGCGCGCGCGCCTCCGCGATCGCGCGCGTGATCGCCGGGCGCTCGATCCGCTTCAAGCGGTCGAGCTCGTCGCGGAGCTTCTCGAATCCCGGCCGCGTCATCGGTGTCCGCTGGATCGACATCGCCTCACTCTACCATCGTCCCCGGGCCCCAGAAACGGCCGGACGTCCGGCTAGAAGCCCCAGGGGTAGACGTGCGTGGGCGTGACCTCGACGATCACGGAGTCCGACTCGCCGAGGGCCGCGTCGGTCGGGTACTGCGGGAACTTGGCGTAGAGCGCCTTCCGGACGCGCCGGAAGCGAGGTCCGCGCCTGACCAGCGCGGCGGTTCCTTGGACCATCACACCCCGGAGGTGGCTCCACGCGTCGGTGTACGCGTCGACGGCCACCGCGACGCGGGGATTGGCCTCGAGGTTGCGCACCTTGCCCGCGGCCCTGCCCGACCCGAAGCAGATCCGGCCGTCCAGCAGCACGTGGCAGACCGGCACGACGTGCGGGCGGCCACGCGCGTCCGCGGTCGCGACCCGGCACACGCGTTCACGCCGGATGAACTCGGCCACCGTCTTGGTGAGCCGCACGGGATCAGCCGCTCGCGGCCGACCGGCCGGTGAGCTCGATCTTCGCCTTCTCGCGCGTCGCCATCAACCAGCGCTGCCAGGCGTCGTTGCGCTTTGTCTCGAGCAGCTGGCGGGAGATCTGCTCGCGGTCCTTCGCGAGCTCCATCGGATCGGGGGCGAGACGCTCGAGCGTCTTCACCACGTAGTACCCCTGAGGGGTCTTGACGGGATCGCCCACCTGTCCCGCCGGCGTCCGGAGCGCCGCGTGCGCCGCCTCGGCCGGCAGGCGGTCCGGCGGCGCCGCCCGGGAGAAGAGGGGCGTCGCGCCCGCCTGGTCCCCCTCCCGCTTGGCCAGCGCCGGCAGGTCCCCGCCGCTCCGCGCGGCGGCGGCGAGCGCGCGCGCCCGCGCGAGCGCGACGGCCTCCCCCTTCTGTCGCTTGACCGCGTTCCCCACCTCGTCCTTGATGTCGGCCACGGGCGGCACCCCCGCGGGCAATTGGTCCAGGACCTTCAGGATCACGAGACCCGCCGGCGTCTTCACCGGCTCCGAGACCCCGCCGATCGCGACGGCGAACGCCGCCTCCGGCAAGGGCTCGGCTCGCGCGAAGGCCGCCGACCCCGCCGGGCGGCCGACGGTCGACTCCCGCGCCGGGAACCCGAGGCGCTGGGCCTCGGCCGCGAAGTCCTTGGCGGCCAGGAGCGCGGGCCGGATCGCTCGCGCCCTCGCCGCGGCCGCCTCCGCCAGGTGCTCGGTGAAGAGCTTGGCCCGGATCTGGGGCGCGACGTCCTTCACCGGCTTCCGGCCGCCCTCGCGGATCTCGAGCACCCTGATCACGTGGAAGCCGAACTGGGTGCGGACCGGCGCCGGCGCCACCTGGCCCTGCTTGAGCGCGAAGGCCGCCTCCTCGAACTGCGGGACGACCTGGCCCTTGGTGATCCAGCCGAGGTCGCCGCCCCGTGCGGCCGTGCCCGGGTCCTCTGAGGACTCCTTCGCGAGTTTCCCGAAGTCCTCACCCGCCCGGGCCCGGCGGATCAGCTCGGCCGCCTTCGCCCGAGCCTTGTCCTCGCCCGCGCTGCCCCCCGTCTCGGGCACTCGGATCAGCACGTGGGCGGCGTGCACCTGGCGGGGCGTCTCGAACTCGGCGCGGTGCCCGTCGTAGTACTTCTGGACCTCGGCGTCGGTGATCGCCTGCGGCGAGTCCTTGGCGTCGACCACGACGAAGAGGATCCGCCGGCGCTCCGGCCGCTCGAACTGGCGGGAGTTGTCCTTCAGGTACGCCGCGATCTCCGCGTCCGACGCGGTCGTCTTCGACACGATGGAGGCGAGGTCCACCGCCGCCCAGGCCGCGCGCACCTTCTCCTTCCGATACGCGAAGGCCTGCTCGACCTCGGCGTCGGACACCTTGGCGCCGGCCCGGACGGCCTGCTCGACCTTGAACCGCGTGAGGTCCCGGCGGACCTCGGCCTCGAACGCCGCCGCCGTGGTGCCGCGCCGCCGCAGGAATTCCTGGTAGGCCTTCATCGAGAAGCCGCCGTTCTCCTGGAAGGCCGGAACGGCCTGGAGCTGCGCGTTCAGCTCCTCGTCGCTCACGTCGAGCCCCTCGGCCTTCGCCCGCTGCACGATGAGGGCCTCGGTCACGAGGTCATTGACGACCTGCTGCCGTAAGCCCATGCGGTCGGCCATCTCGGGCGTGAAGCGGTCCGGGTAGAGCTGGCTGTAGCGGTTCAGGTAGGACTGGTAGAGCCGCCGGTAGCGCTCGGCCGGGATCGTCTCGCCGTTCACGACGGCCACGCCACCGCTCTCCGCCCCGCCGATCCCCGCCAGGCTGCCCTTGCCCCACACGTAGAAGGTCGTCAGGACGAGGGAGCCGACGACCAACCAGAGGAAGATGTGGAGCGCCTTCATGTACTGCCGCATGACCGTGATCATCCGTGACCTCCGAGCCTCCTAGGCTATCACACCGGCCCTCCGTCGCCGGGTTCGGCCGGCGCCACGGACGCGCCCGCGGCGTCCGCATCGGCGGAGACGACGCGGCGCGCCACCGTGATGAACCCGGTATGCGCCACCATCCGGTGGAACGGGCGGACGGACGGGCCGTCGATGTTCCAGGGGCGGAACATCGTCTCGAAGGTCTCGATCAGGGCAAAGGAGGCGATCCGACGGAGCGCCTCCACGAGCTGCTGGGACTGGATGATCGTCGGGACGTAGGAGAGGAAGATCCCGCCCGGGCGCACGACGCCGGCGACCGCCTCCACGAGCTTCCACGGTTCCGGGAGATCGAGCAGCACGCGATCGACCGGCGCCTCGTCGCGCACGCCGTCCTCGATCGGCGCGAACCGCACGGTGAGGTTCGACACCTCGCCCATGCGCGTGCGGATATTCGCGAGCGCGCGGCGCGCGAACTCCTCCCGCTGCTCGTAGGAGATCACCCGGCCGTCGGGGCCGACCGCTCGGAGGAGCGCGAGCGTGAGGGCGCCCGACCCCATCCCGGCCTCGAGGACCCGGCAGCCCGGGTAGATGTCGGCCCAGAACAGGATCATCGCGAGGTCCTTCGGGTAGATGACCTGGGCGCCGCGCGGCATGTCGAGCACGTACTCGGCGAGCGTCGGGCGGAGGGCCAGGTACCGGAGGCCCATCGAGGACCGGACCGGCGTGCCCTCGGGCTGGCCGATGATCGCGTCGTGCGCGATCCAGCCGCGGTCGGAGTGGAAGGTCTCCGACTTCCTGAGGAACACGAGGTGCCGCTTGCCCCGCTGATCCACGAGCAGCACCTGCTCGCCGTCCTGGAACAGGAACCGCAGGTCCGGCATCAGCGGTGCGTCGGCTCCGGCAGGAAGAGCGACGCGGCGAATCCGCCGACCGGCATCAGCGCGGTGAGCCACAGCGCGAGCGGCAGCCCCCAGCGGTCGGCCACGCCGCCGAGCGCGGCCACGCCGAGCCCGCCCGTCCCGATGGCAAAGCCCACGATCATCCCCGACGCCATCCCGAGGTTCCGCGGCAGGTAGGCCTGCCCGAGCACGACCGAGACCGTGAAGGTCGAGATCAGCGTGAAGCCGACGGCGCCGAGCAGCACGAAGGCCAGGGCGCCCCGCGTCAGGAGGAACCCGACCGCGAACGGCGCCGCCAGCAGGCTCGCCCAGACCATGAACGGCCGCGCGCCGAAGCGGTCGGCCACGGGGCCGGCGGCGATCGTGCCGAGCGCGCCGGCGCCGAGAAACACGAAGAGGAGCGGGCCCACGATGCGCGGATCGGACTTGAGATGGTCGACGTAGTAGAAGGGCACGAACGTCGTGAACCCGAGCTGGGTCCACGACCGCAGCATGACGACGACGATCAGGATGGCCATCGCGCCCGGCATGTTGCGCGCCGCGGGCGCCGCGACGGCCGCCGCCCGCGGCCGCGGCGGCACCGACAGCGCCGGCAGCGCGGCCATCAGCAGGAGCGCGACGAGCCCGGCGGGGATGAGCAGGCCAAGGCTCCCCGCGAGGCCGAAGGTGGTCACGAGCAGCGTGATCACGGGCGGCCCGAGCGCGATCCCCACGTTGCCGCCGAGCGAGAACCACGAGATGCCCGTCGCCTTCTTGTCGCCGGCGACGTTGCTCGCCGTCCGGTAGCCCTCGGGATGCCAGGCCGCCACGCCGAGCCCCATCAGGACGACGAACCCGAGCAGCACCGGGTAGCTCCGCGTGAAGCCCGTGAGCGCGAACCCGATCCCGGCCAGCGCCACCGACGCCGGCAGGATCCAGCGCCGCGCCGACCGGTCCGAGAGATAGCCGAAGAGCGGCTGGATGACCGACGACGTCACCGTCGCCATCAGCATGACCGTGCCCGCCGCCGCGTACGAGAGGGCGAAGGTGGCCTTGAGGAACGGCAGGAGCGCCGGCAGCGATCCCTGGATCGTGTCGACCGTGAGGTGCCCGACCGCCAGGAGACCGAGGAGCTTCGCGTCGGGCTTGACGGGCTCGACGATCGCGGCCGAGGCCCCGGCCGCCGGCGCCGCGACGCCCGCCACCATCACCGTGCCACCCGGAAGTCGTGTCACACCGAGATGTTACACTACCTCGACGATGGAGACACCCGTGAAGGTGACCGAGCTCGGTCACGTCTCGCTCTACGTTCGGGATCTCGACGCCTCGCGACGCTTCTACCGGGACATCCTCGGACTGACGGAGACCGGCAGCGGCAAGGGCGGCCGCATCCTCTTCTTCTCGGCGGGCGTCCACCACCACGATCTCTCCTGCGAACGCGCGCACGCCGAGGGCGGCGGGCCGCCGCCCGCAGGCGCGCCCGGCCTCTACCACATCGCCTTCGCCGTCGGCCGCACGCGCGACGAGCTGGCGCGCGCTCGGCGCTGGGTCGAGGCCCACGGCCTCACGCCCTTCGGCGAGGCCGACACCTCCTTCAGCATCCGCGACCCGGACGGCACCCAGATCGAGCTCACGGTGAATCCGTGACCGGCGGGCCGACCGCGGGTCACCGCCCGGGCCCCGCACCTCGGCCCGCCGCCGGCCGCGACCGGTCCTCCCGCACGCGCCAGATCGCGACGAGGGCGAGGCCCAGGGCCAGGATCACGACGCCGAAGGCGGGAAGGTAGCTGCCGCGGCGGTCGTAGAGCGCCCCGCCCAGCCAGGCGCCGAGGGCCTCGCCGGGCCCGACCAAGAGCGAGAGCCACCCGAAGATCGACCCGAACCGGGGCCCGGCGAAGACGTCGGCCGCCCGGGCCGAGGCGATGATGCCGCTCGATCCCTGCGCCATGCCGTAGAGCAGGACGTAGGCGGCGAGCCAGCCCGGCGCGCCGTGGAGCGACAGCAGCGCCAGGCAGCCGATACCGGCGGCGGCGCTCGTGTAGGTGATCGTCAGCGTGGGCGCGCGGCCGATCCGGTCCGCGAGCCAGCCCGTCGTGAGCCGCCCGGCCATGCTGACGAGGCTCACCGCGCCCAGCGCCGTCGCGGCCGCCACGGGCTCGATCCCCTGCCCCACCGCGTACGCCACCATGTGGGTGTTCATGAGCGGGAACGCGCAGGAGGCGAAGAAGCGTTGGGCGGCGAGCCACCAGAAGGCGGGCGCCCGCAGCGCCGCCCGGACCGTCCGGTCGGCGGCGCGGCTCGGCGGGGGCTCGGGCGACTGATGGTCGGCGGGGAGGTGCTGGCGCGCGTTGGCGGGGACCACGACCGCCAGCAGGAGCGCGGCCCAGACCAGGAGCGTCGGCCGCCAGCCCCGGGCCTCGACGAGCGCCTGGCCGAGGGGGATGAAGCAGAAGGCCCCGAACCCGGTGCCGAGATCGGCGACGGCGATCGCGCGGCCGCGCGCGGCGGGAAACCAGAGCGCCGCGATCACCATGTTCACCTGGCTGCCGAGGGCGGCCAGGCCGAGGCCCCCGACGACGCCGTACGTGAGCGCCAGCGCCCAGAGGGCGTGGACCCGGGTGGCGGCGAGCAGGCCCAGGGCCGCGACGGCCGCGCCCCCCTGGATCAGGCGGCGGGGACCGAGGCGGTCGAGCCCGTGGCCGACGAGCGGGCCGGCGCCGTCGCCGATGAAGAGGACGAGCGCCTGGACGGCGGCGACGGCGCCGCGGGAGGCGCCGAACTCGTCGATCAGGGGCAGGTAGAGCACGGCGAACGCCATGACGATCCCGTTCTGGATCGCCAGCGTGAGCGCCGCGATGGCGAGGGCCCGGCGGGGCCGCGCCGCGGGTGTCAGGAGCCGAAGGCGTCGCAGCCGGTGATGTCGCGGCCGATGATCAGCGTGTGGATGTCGTGCGTGCCCTCGTAGGTGTTGACGGTCTCGAGGTTCATGAGGTGGCGGATCACCGGGTGCTCGTCGACGATGCCGGCGGCGCCCAGGATGTCGCGGGCCAGCCGCGCCGTGTCGAGGGCGATCTGCACGTTGTTCATCTTCGCCATCGAGATCTGCTGGGCTCGGGCCCGGCCCTCATCCTTGAGGCGGCCGAGCCGCAGGCACAGCAGCTGCGCCTTCGTGATCTCGGTCACGATCCACACGAGCTTCTGCTGCACGAGCTGGAAGGAGGCGATCGGCCGGCCGAACTGGACCCGCTGCTGGGCGTACTGGAGGGCCCAGTCGTAACAGGCCATGGCCGCCCCCACCGCGCCCCAGGCGATGCCGTAGCGCGCCTGGGAGAGGCAGGAGAGCGGCCCCTTGAGGCCCTTGACGCCCGGCAGCCGGTTCTCGACGGGGACGCGGCAGTCCTGGAGCGAGAGCTCGGAGGTGATCGACGCGCGCATCGAGAACTTGCCGTGGATGTCGAGCGTGGAGAAGCCGGGCGCGCCCCGCTCGACCAGGTAGCCGTAGATCTCGTGATCCTCGGCGTCCTTCGCCCACACGAGGGCCAGGTCGGCGATCGACCCGTTCGTGATCCAGAGCTTCGTGCCGTTCAGGATCCAGGAGTCGCCCCGTCGGGCGGCGCGGGTCTTCATGCCGCCGGGGTCGGAGCCGTGGTCGGGCTCGGTGAGACCAAAGCAGCCGACGGCCGTCCCCGCGGCGAGCGCGGGGAGCCACCGCTCCTTCTGGGCGTCGGAGCCGTAGGCGTGGATCGGGTACATCACGAGGGCCGACTGGACCGAGGCCGCCGAGCGGAGACCCGAGTCGCCGCGCTCGAGCTCCTGCATGATGAGCCCGTAGGCGACGTGGTTGAGGCCGGCACAACCGTAGCCCTTCAGGGTCGCCCCGAACACCCCGAGCTCGCCGAGCTTGGGGAGCAGGGTCACCGGGAAGGTGCCCTGGCGGTGGTGCTCGGTCACGATGGGAAGGTACTCGGCCTCGACCCAGTCACGGAGGGCGTCGCGCACCATGCGCTCGTCCTCGGACAGGAGCGCGTCGATGCCGTAGTAGTCGACCCCCCGGAACTTCTCCATGGCTCACGCCCTCGCCGCCCGCATGCTACACCCCGGGCTCACGGTTTGAGAAGAGGAGGGTCAGGCGTTGAGGAGCTCGAAGATGCTGCCGACCAGGGCCTCGTGGTCCTCCACGTTGTTGCGGAAGATCCCGAGCTCGGGCAGATCGGTGAGGTCGACCGTCTTGAAGGGCGCGCCCGGCTGGTACTCGGCGAACGAGATGACCTGGAAGCAGGACCGGCCCGGCTCGGGATGCTCGGTCACGAGGACGAAGTAGAGCTTCGGCCACTGGCGCCGGGCCATCAGGAAGACCGACCGGTCCCCCCGCTGGTTCTCGACCGAGATGAACTGGTCGATGTGCGGCCGATACTTCACCTCGAGCAGGAGCTCGAACGGCTCGCCGGTGCCGGTCTCGAGGCTCGCCCGGAAGTCGGGCGAGAAGTCCTCCCGGCCGAAGCGGAGCGGGAACTGCTCGGTGTGGAAGCGGTCGACGCGATAGCGCGCGCGCCGGAAGATCGACTCCACGAGGGCTTCGGCGATCCGGCTCTTGGCCTCGAGGAGGTCCATCGCGCCGGCGCTCAGGCCTCAGACATTGGTCGGGATCGACGGGCCGTCTTCGTTCAGGGCCTTGACCAGGGCCTGGGCCAGGAGCTGATCGTGCTCGTGGGTCATCGCGAAGACGCGGCACTGGGCCACCTTGCCGGGGAGGTACTTCAAGAGCTCGCGCAGCGGCTCCGCGCTCACGCGCTGGGTGGTCGGGTCGTAGACGTAGATCTGGCGGTCGCCCATCGCGAGCGGGTTGAGCGGCCGCGGATCCTGCTGGGCCATGTCGATCTTGAACGGGAGCTGTCGGAGCTCCCGGGGCAGCATCTTCCGGGCCTGCCCCTCCACGGTCGCCTCGTCCATGAAGCGCTGGCCGGGCTTGGCCTCAAAGAGGTCGAGCACGACCTCGTGCGCCATCCGCCACTTGAGCCGGCGGTCCAGGATCTGGCGCCACTCGGCGCCGAGGCGCTCCTTCTCAGGCTCGTCGGAGTCGTGCCAGCGGCCGACCTCCTCGAGGAGCGTCCACTCCGTGAGGTGCAGATACGGGTGCAGGTCCTTGCGCAGGTCGTAGGGGAAGGCGATCTGCATCGTCTCGCGGAAGATCTCCTTGAGGTGCAGGTCGATGCCGCGGGTGGTGCGATGGTAGTAGACGTTCGTGTACATGTAGAAGCGGGCGTTCAGGAACATGATGAAGGCCTGGAGCCCGCTGCGGTCGAGCGTGAGCCCGCTCTCGGTGAAGAAGGAGTAGTAGATGATGCGGTCGATGTCGATCGGGCCGACCGCGACCCCGCACATGTAGGCGTCACGGAGGACGTAGTCCATGTTGTCGGCGGTGAAGACGCCGGAGAGCAGGGGCTTGAGGTGCGGGAGCCACGTGGGGTGGCCGGCCTCAGGATGCGTGTACCCCTTGCCCATCAGGTAGCAGATCCACTCGGGATCGATCGTCTCGCCGGGGGCGAAGACGCCGCCCGGGCTCCGCCGGAGGCCGCGCAGGACGTCGCCGAGCTCCTCGCGGATGATGCGCTGGCCGACGAGCTCGTGCGTCAGCTCGTAGTCGGAGAGGAAATTGTCGTCGAAGAAATGGCCGAAGGGCCCGTGCCCGACGTCGTGGAGCAACCCGGCCACGCGCAGCAGCTCTTCGATCAGCGGCAGCGACGGCGTCTCCGGGAAGACCGCCTTGAGCGAGGGGTAGAGCTGCTGGGCGAGCCGGCCCGACAGGTGCATCACCCCGAGCGAGTGCTGGAACCGGCTATGCTCCGCGGCGGGGAAGACCCAGCGGGCGGACTGCAGCTGCGGGATGCGGCGAAGCCGCTGCACCCAGGGCGTGTCGATGAGATCTTGCTCGGTCGCCTCGCCCGGGATCCCGTCGGGGCGGGTGTAGAGGAGGTACCGGTGGATGGGGTCGGCGATGAGACCCCGACCGCGATAGGTGTCGGCCGCCCCCTTCATATCTCGCAGCGTACCCCACTTCCGCCCCGCCCGGCAAAGCCCGCGGGACTCATCTCGTGTACTGCCGGTCGTAGTGTTGGGTGACGGGTCCCGACCGCAGCGGCCGCCACCACGCCTCGTGGGACCGGTACCAGCCGACCGTCGCCTCGAGCGCCTGCTCGAAGGAGTGACGCGGCGCCCAGCCGAGGGCGCGCGCCTTCGACGCGTCGAGCGCGTAGCGGCGGTCATGACCGGGCCGGTCCGTCACGGGCTGGATCAGCGACTCGGGCTTCCCCAGCAAGCGCAGGATGCGCCGGGTCAGCTCCCGATTCTCGATCCCGGGCCCGCCCCCGACGTTGTAGATCTCGCCGTCCCGACCGTGGCGAAGGACGAGGTCGATCGCCGCGCAGTGATCGAGCACGTAGAGCCAGTCGCGCACCTGCCGCCCGTCGCCGTAGAGCGGGAGCGGCCGGTCCTCGAGCGCGTTCGTGACAAAGAGCGGAACCACCTTCTCCGGGTATTGGTAGGGCCCGAAGGTGTTCGCGGCGCGCGTGACGACGACGGGGAGCCGGTGGGTGATCCAGAAGGCGCGCGCGAGCAGGTCGGCCGCCGCCTTGGACGCGGAGTAGGGATTGGACGGGTTCAGGGGGTCGCTCTCGCGCGCCGCGCCCGTGGCCACGCTCCCGTAGACCTCGTCCGTGCTCACCTGGACGAAGCGGGCGATCCGGAGGTCGCGCGCGGCGTCGAGGAGCGTGCCCGTGCCGCCGACGTTGGTGCGGAGGAACTCGCCGGCGGCGAGGTTGGCGCGGTCGACATGGCTCTCGGCCGCCAGGTGCACCACGGCGTCCACCCCCTCCATCGCCTCGCGCACGAGCCGCGGGTCGCAGACGTCGCCGTGCACGAACCGGTACCGGGGGTCGCCCTCCACGTCGCGCAAGTTCGCCACGCTGCCGGCGTAGGTGAGCTTGTCCAGGTTGACGACGCGGTCCTCCGGATGGGTCTCGAGCACGTGGCGGATGAAGTTCGATCCGATGAAGCCGGCGCCGCCGGTGACGAGCAGCCTCATCCCGCTACCCGTGGGAGACGTCCCAGACCTCGGCGCCCGCGAAGTCCCAGGGCAGCCGCCCCTCGTCGCAGGTGGCGGGGTCCGGGGTGAAGCACAGGTCCGTGAAGTAGATGACGCGCCCGGGCCCGGCCGCGAGATTCCGCGCGCCGTGAGCGACGCCGGGCGGGATCCGGATGAGCCGCGACTGGCCGTCGCCGAGCACGATCCGGCTCCGCACCCCCTCGGTCTTCGACCCCTTGCGCACGTCGACCAGCACGCAGAGGAGCCGGTCCGAGGGCGGGACGAACCAGACGTCGGTCTGGCGCACGTGGACGTGGAAGGCCTTGATGGCGCCGGGCGCCAGCTCGCTGTAGGTGACCTGCTGGGCGGTGAAGCCGGGGAGGCTCCTGAGGGCGCCGGCCTCGAGTCGCGCGAGCTCGGTCAACGCCCCGCTGTCGTCGACGTGGCGCGGGAGGTCCACGATCTGGACGCCCTCGGGTCGGGGCGCCGGCCCATAGCTCTGGAGGCTGAACGCGCGCTTGGCGTCGGCGGTGAGGTCCATGGCCCCGGTCAGACGAGGCCGATCTGGCTGCGGTCGCCGAGCATGAAGTTATACGACTTCGGCTTGGCGTCCGAGCGATAGATGGAGACCTGCCGGCCGATCAGGCTCGACTCGATCCGGCCGGCGATGTCGGTAATGGACGAGCCCTCGAGGACGATCGAGTGCTCGACCTCGCTGCTCCGGACGGTCGCGTGATCGCCCACGGCCGTGAACGGGCCGATGTACGCGTTCTCGATCATCGCGCCCTTCCCGATGACGGCGGGGCCGCGGATCGTGCTCTGCACGACCTTGGCGCCGACCTCGATGATCACCTTGCCGAGCACCTCGGAGCGCTCCACCTCGCCGTCGATCCGACGGTCGATCGTGTCGAGGACGAGGCGGTTGGCCTCCAGGATGTCCTCCAGCTTCCCCGTGTCCTTCCACCAGCCGTCGATGACGCGCGGAACCACGACTCGGCCGTGATCGATCAGCCACTGGATCGCGTCCGTGATCTCGAGCTCGCCGCGGGCCGAGGGAGTGATCGCCTTGACCGCCTCGAACACGTGCCCGTCGAACATGTACACGCCGACGAGGGCCAGGTCCGACGCCGGCGTCTTCGGCTTCTCGACGAGGCGGACGACGCGGCCCCCCGCCAGCTCGGCGACGCCGAACTGCTGCGGGTTGGGGACGCGGGCCAGGAGGATCTGGGCGTTCGGCGCCGTCGCCCGGAACTCGTCCACGAGCGACGTGAGCCCGGCCCGGATCAGGTTGTCGCCGAGGTACATGACGAACGGCTCCCCCGCGACGAAGGACTCGGCGATCAAGACGGCGTGGGCGAGCCCGAGCGGCGCCTCCTGCTCGATGTAGGTCACGCGCGCCCCGAAGCGGGCGCCGTCGCCGACCGCGTCCTTGATCTCCTGGCGGGTGTCGCCCACCACGATGCCGATCTCGCGGATGCCGGACTCGACGAGCGCCTCGAGCCCGTAGAAGAGGATCGGCTTGTTGGCGACGGGAACGAGCTGCTTGGCGGAGGTAAAGGTGATCGGCCGCAGGCGGGTGCCGCGCCCGCCCGACAGGATCAGGCCCTTCATGCGTTACAATGCTCCCACGCTGACAAGGGTTTGGGCGTCAGTATAGCAGCCGCGGCCGCGAGCCAACAAGGGTGGGCGGATTCCCGCTTGACCCGATAGGGATTAGGGGTATTATCAAGTAGATGAAAACTCTGAAGGATATGCTGGCGGAGGCTCGCCAGGTCGTCCCCGAGGAGGGCCCGGAGGAGCTGAGCCGGCGGCTCAGGGCCGGCGAGCCGGTCGCCCTGATCGACGTGCGCGATCCCGACGAGTATCGCGACGGCCACATCGAGGGCGCGACGAATATCAGCCGCGGCTTTCTCGAGTTCCGGATCGGCGCCGCGGTGACGGATCCCAAGACCCCGATGGTCGTCTACTGCCAGACGGGGCTCCGTTCCGTGCTGGCCGCCAAGGCGCTCCGGGAGCTCGGCTACACGACGGTCGTCAACCTCAAAGGCGGCTTCCAGAAGTGGGCCCAGTCGGGCCTGCTCGTGGTCAAGGACGCCCCGCTCACGACCGACCAGATCCAGCGCTACAGCCGGCACTTCCTTCTGAGCCAGGTCGGCGAGAAGGGGCAGCGCGCGCTCCTCCGGTCGAAGGTGCTCCTGATCGGCGCCGGCGGCCTCGGGTCGCCGACGGCGCTCTACCTGGCCGCGGCCGGCGTCGGGACGATCGGGCTCATGGACGGCGACGTCGTCGACCTCACGAACCTGCAGCGCCAGATCCTGCACACCACGGCCGACGTCGGCAAGCCGAAGGTCGAGTCGGGCGCCCGCAGCCTGAAGGCGCTCAACCCGGACGTGCACGTGATCCCGTTGCCGATGCGCATCGACGTCGACAACGTCCTAGACGTCATCAAGGACTACGACCTGATCGTCGACGGCTCGGACAACTTCGATACCCGTTACCTCGTCAACGACGCCTGCTACCTGGCCGGCAAGACGAACATCCACGGCTCGATCTTCCAGTTCGAGGGGATGGCGACGGTGTTCGCGCCGAACGAGGGCCCGTGCTACCGCTGCCTCTACCCGACACCGCCGCCGCCGGGCCTCGTGCCGAGCTGAAGCGAGGCTGGGGTCCTGGGCGTGCTCCCAGGCATGATCGGGCTCGTGCAGGCGACGGAAGCCATCAAGCGCCTCACCGGCGTCGGCGAGCCGCTCATCGGGCGGCTCCTGACCTACGACGCGCTCGGCATGCGCTTCCGCGAGGTCAAACTCCGGCGGGATCCGAATTGCCCGCTCTGCGGCGCGAACCCGACGATCAAGGATCTCTCGATCCACGCCGAGGGCGCGGCGGCGGCCTGCGCCACTCCCGGGGGCGACCACGGCGGCCCCGGAGCCGCCGCGACCGCCGCTCCCGCCCAGCGCGCCGGCGGCTGAGCCCTGCCGGTCAGGGGAGCCCTCGCGCGCTCCTGACCCGGTCCGAGGCCTGACGGCCCGGCCCGACTCGACCCGACCCCACACCCCCCGCAACTTCGCTTCCAACCCACCGAGATGTTATTGTTCTAGAGTAGATGCGGCTGCCGATCAAAATCTTCCTCGCCTGCGCCCTCGTCCTCCTCGTCCTGGCCGGAGTGGCGGTTTGGAGCCTGGTCGAGCTGGCTCACCTGGCCTCTGCCGAGCGATCGGTCACGGTCCAAACGGCCGAGGCCCTCCGGCTGCAGGTGGGGATCCGTGAGGCGGTCGTCGAGGCGAGCCACCTGGAGATGCGGAACCTGGTCTTCGGTGATCGCGAGTACGCCGCGGTGTCGAGCGCCCGCGCCGCGCGCATCGCGCAGGAGCTCGACCGCGTGGAGGAGCTCGTGACGACCGACGCGGAGCGGGACGCCCTCAAGCAGGCCGCCCAGGCCTTCAACGACTTCCGCGCCATCGTGGTTCGGGCCCGCGGCCTCCGGGCGGGGGGGGACGTGAAGAGGGCCGAAGAGCTGATGCGGTCCGCCGGACAGCCGATCGTCACGCGGGTCGTGTCCACCATGGACGGCCTCGTCCGACTCACCCAAAGCTCGCTCGATCGGAGCCAGACGGAGGCGACGGCGGCGCTCGGCGAGACGCGGACCGCGATCGAGCGGCTCCGCGCCCGCACGCTGACCGCGGTGACCGTGGCGATGGTCGCAGCGGTGCTGGCGGCGCTCGCGGGCACGGCCACCATCGCGGTACGGCTCACACGATCGCTCCGCCGGCTGTCGGAGGCGACGAAGGCCGTCGCCGAAGGGGCGTTCCGCGAGCCGCTCCCGATCGAGTCCAAGGACGAGGTCGGGGAGCTGGCCCAGTCCTTCAATCGCATGGTGGAGCGGCTCCGCGAGATCGACCAGCTCAAGGAGCAGTTCTACACGACGGTCTCCCACGAGCTCCGCTCGCCCCTGAACGCGATGCGGGAGTCCGCGCGGCTCATCGAGGAGCGGGCGGCCGGGCCGCTCACCGCCAAGCAGGAGCGTCTCATCTCGATCATGCACCGGAGCACCGAGCGGCTCCTCCGGCTGGTGAACGAGGTGCTCGACCTCTCGCGGGCGAGCGCGGGCCTCCTGCCCCTGGACCGCGGCTGGTTCGACGCGGCCGCGGTGATCGCGCGCACGCTGGACGAGCTCCGCCCCCAGGCCGAGCAGCGCGGCATCGCGCTCCGGTTCGAGAACGGCACGGGGGCGCCCCGCGTCTTCGGCGACCAGGACCGGATCGTCCAGATGGTGGTCAATCTCGTGGCCAACGCGCTGCGCTTCACACCCTCGGGCGGCTCCGTGACGGTGCGGGTCCACGCGACCGAGACGGACGTCCGGGTCCTGGTCGAGGACACGGGCGCCGGCATCCGGGCCGAGCTCCTCCCGCACGTGTTCGAGCGCTTCCGACAGGCCCACAGCGGGCTGGGCGGCACCGGCCTCGGGCTCGCCATCGTTCGCGCCATGGCCGAGGCGCACGGTGGTCGCGTCACCGTCGAGTCCGAGGAGGGCCGGGGCAGCCGGTTCACGATCACGCTCCCGCAGGGCGCCCAGACCCCGGCGCCCGTCGCCGCCCCGACGCGATGAGGCCCGAGCGGCGCCGGTGACCGACAAGACGATCCTCATCATCGACAACGACGAGGCCCTCGTCGACGTCCAGTCGTTCTACTTCTCCGAGCACGGCTACACCGTCTACACGGCGCTCGACGGCGACGAGGGCGTCGAGCTGGCGGTCCGCCACCGCCCCGCGGCGATCGTCTGCGACGTGATCATGCGGAACATGCACGGCTTCGAGGTCCTCCAGGCGCTGCGCCGCCGGCCCGAGCTGACCCGGACGGTCGTGATCATGACGTCGGCCAAGGCCTACAAGGGGGACATCGCGCGCGCCCTCGAGCTGGGCGCGACCGATTACGTGGTGAAGCCCTTTCGCACGGACGAGCTGCTGTCAGCCGTCGAGCGGCACCTCGCCGCGGCCCGGGAGGCGTAGATGCGGGTGACCTTCTGGGGCACGCGGGGGTCCATCGCGACGCCCGGCCCCTCCACCACCGTCTACGGCGGCAATACCTCCTGCGTCGAGGTGCGGTGCGGCTCGGAGATCCTGATCTTCGACGCGGGGACGGGCATCCGCCCCCTCGGACAGGCCCTCGTCGACGAGTTTCAGGACCGGCCGTTCACGGTTCATCTGTTCCTGAGCCACACGCACTGGGATCACATCCAGGGCTTCCCGTTCTTTATGCCCGCCTATCAACCGACGGCCACCATCCACATCTATGGCTCGACCGGCCTCGGGCGTCCGCTGGAAAAGTTGATGCGGGGCCAGATGGACCCGGACTACTTCCCGGTCGCCCTCGGCGAGCTGGCCTCGACCCTCCTCGTCCACGAGCTCCGCGGCACCGCGGTGGAGATCCGCGACGTGACGATCACGACCGCGTACCTCAACCATCCGGGGATGAACCTGGGGTACCGCGTCGCCCACGGCGGCAAGACCCTTGTCTACGCCACCGACAACGAGCCCTACCGCGTGACGCTCGACCGGCTCGGGCTGCGGGGGGCGGCCGGCCGCGACTTCGGCCGGCGGCTCGACGAGGAATTCATCCGGTTCGTCGACGGCGCCGATCTCTACATCGGCGAGGCCCAGTACACGGACGAGGAGTACCCCCGGCGGATCGGCTGGGGGCACTCGTCCGTCTCGGCGACGGTCGAAGCGGCGCTCGCGTCGCGCGTCGCATCGCTCGCCCTCTTCCACCACGATCCGATGCACGACGACGCGACGGTGGCGGGAATGGCCGACGCCGCGCGCCGCCTGATCGCGGCGCGGGGGTCGGCGCTGCACTGCTTCGCCGCCCGGGAAGGGGCGGTGATCGACCTCTGACCCCCCGCGGGCTACTTGCCGAGCGGGGTCTCCCGGTAGACGCCGACCGTCACCTCGACGTCCTCGGCCTGCCCGTTGCGGAGGACGCCGAGGCGGACCCGGGTCCCGACCGGCGTGACCGCCACGAGGCGCTGGAGATCCTTCGGCGCCTCGACCGGGGCGCCGTCGAACGAGACCACGACATCGTTGGCGCGGAGCCCGCCGCGCGCGGCGGGCTCGCCCGGCATGACCTCGCGGATCACGGCGCCGCGCGGCTCCTTGAGGTTGAGCGCCGTCAGCTCCTCGTCGCCGACCTCGCCGATGCTCACGCCCAGCCAGCCCCACTCGATCTTGCCCTTCTCGGCGAGCTGCGGCAGGAGCTGCTTCAGGAGGTTCGACGGGATCGCGAAGCCGATGGAGCCGTTACGAGCCGCCATGCTGTTGACGCCGATGACCTCGCCGGCCATGTTGACCAAGGGGCCGCCGGAGTTGCCCGGGTTGATCGCGGCGTCGGTCTGGATGAAGTCGAACCCCGGCGCGGCGACGGAGAGCGGCGCGCCCTTGCGGCTCACGATCCCGAACGAGACGGTCTGCTCGAGGCCGAACGGATGGCCCAGCGCCAGCACGAGCTCGCCGACCCGCACGCGGTTCGAGTCGCCGAGGGGCAGCACGGGCAGGTTGCTCGCGCCGTCGATCCTGATCAGGGCGAGATCGACCCGGTCGTCCTTGCCGGCGACCTTGCCCGCGAACCGCCGACCGTCGGCCAGCCGGATCTGGATGGCGTCGCCGACGTCGACGACGTGGGCGTTCGTCACGAGCAGGCCGGCCGCGTTGATGAAGAAGCCCGAGCCGGTGCCCCGGCGGGCCTCGCTCGGCGGCTCCGGCTTCTCGCTCGCGGTCCCGCCGCTGCTCCGCCCCACGCGGACCTGGACGAGCGCCGGCTTGAGTCGCTCGGCGAGCTGGCTCAGCAGGTCGTCGAAGCGGGCCAGCTCCGGCGCCGCCTGGGCTTCCGCCGACTCCGTCCAGAGCGCCGGCTCGGCCGCCAGGGCGGGGGCGGCGCAGCCGACGGCGAGCAGGACGGTCGCAACGCGGGCGACGGTCGTCGCGGGAGAGAGCACGCGCATCAGGCCCTCCTTTGAT